>HHCFR05603__coassemble_316_pt1 | contig 115778 bp, 109 predicted proteins | sample HHCFR05603__metabat2_high_PE_015 | metagenome-assembled genome bin HHCFR05603
TGAGCGAGCGAAACGAAGAGAAGCGAGCTAGCATGGCGAAAGAGCCGTGCAAAAGGATAGCGCAAAGGGCGAAAGCCCGTGAGCGAGCGAAACGAAGAGAAGCGAGCTAGCATGGCGAAAGAGCCGTGCAAAAGGATAGCGCAAAGGGCGAAAGCCCGTGAGCGAGCGAAACGAAGAGAAGCGAGCTAGCATGGCGAAAGAGCCGTGCAAAAGAAAGCGCAAAGGGCGAAAGCCCGTGAGCGAGCGAAACGAAGAGAAGCGAGCTAGCACGGCGAAAGAGCCGAGCCAAGGGTTGTGCAAAGGGCGAAAGCCCGTGAGCGAGCGGAACGCAGAGGAGGTAGAAGTTATGTCCTTTAAATCACAAAGTTATGAAAATACAGCCAGAAGCATCATAAAGAAATTTGAAAAGCGCGGTATGAGCGGATTTTACTGTGCGGACCGCAATGAAGCCAGGGAGAAGGTGCTGGAACTTCTGGAGGAGGGAGCCAGTGTAACCTGGGGCGGTTCCATGACGTTGGAAGAGGCCGGAATCATCGAGGCGGTGAAGGCAGGGCCTTACCGGGCCATCGACAGGACAGCGGCGGCCACACAGGAAGAGAGCCGGAAGCTGTACGGCGAGATTGTCTGTTCCGATTATTTTCTGATGAGTACCAACGCATTTACGTTGGACGGAGAACTGATCAACATCGACGGCAGGGGCAACCGGGTTGCCTGCCTGATCAACGGACCGGCCAACGTGATCGTGGTGACCGGCATGAACAAGCTGGTGAAAAATGTGCAGGAAGGGCTGGACCGGGTGCGTACCATGGCTGCTCCGCCCAATTCCATCCGGGTAGGCGTCTCAACACCCTGCTCTAAAACAGGAATCTGCGGCGACTGTACAGGAGAAGGATGTATCTGTTGTCAGGAGGTAATTACCCGGGCATCCATGATTCGGGGCAGAATTAAGATCATACTTGTGGGGGAAGAACTTGGATTTTAAATATCCCCCGCCGGACAGGAGGAACGATGAAAAAATTTATTGATTACATTACAGAAGAGATGATGGCAGCTTTTGAGAAGGCTGGTTATGACAAAGATTATGGAAAAGTAACGATTTCCAACCGGCCGGATCTGTGCGAATATCAATGCAACGGCGCCATGGCCGGCGCGAAAAAATATAAAAAGGCGCCGCTGATGATTGCCGAAGAGGTGGTGGAGTGCCTGGAGGGCAGTCCGGTATTTTCCAGCGCTCAGGCAGTAAAGCCGGGATTCATCAATCTGAAGATCCAGGAGGGATTGCTGGCGGCTTATCTGCATGAAATGCAAAAGGATGATCATCTGTCGGTGGATCTTGTGAAAGAACCAAAAACCATTATCCTGGATTACGGCGGCCCCAATGTGGCAAAGCCGCTTCACGTGGGGCATCTGCGCTCCGCCATCATTGGTGAAAGTATAAAACGGATGGGACGTTTCCTGGGACATAAGATGATCGGCGATGTGCATCTGGGAGACTGGGGACTGCAGATGGGGCTGATTATTACAGAACTGAAGGAAAGACAGCCGGATCTGGTTTATTTTCAGGAAGATTATGAGGGAGAATATCCCAAGGAAGCGCCCTTTACCATCGGTGAACTGGAGGAGATCTATCCTGCGGCCAGCGCCCGTTCCAAGGAAGACGAATCCTATAAAGAAAAAGCCATGGCGGCAACTCATCAGCTGCAGCAGGGAAACCGGGGATACCGCGCTTTGTGGAATCATATTATGACGGTGTCGGTGAACGACCTGAAGAAAAACTATGAAAAGCTGAATGTAACGTTCGATCTGTGGAAAAAAGAATCCGACGCCCAGCCCTATATCCCTGAGATGGTGGAATATATGAAGCGGGAAGGATATGCGCATCTGGACAACGGCGCCCTGGTGGTGGATGTGAAAGAAGAAAGCGACACCAAAGAAATTCCTCCCTGCATGATTTTGAAATCAGACGGCGCTTCTTTGTACAATACCACAGACCTGGCCACCATCGTGGAGCGGATGAAACTGTTTCATCCCGATGAGATTATCTATGTGGTGGACAAGCGTCAGGAACTTTACTTTACCCAGGTATTCCGCTGTGCCAGAAAGACGAAGCTGGTGGAGGAAAATACCGGGCTGTATTTCCTTGGCTTTGGCACCATGAACGGAAAAGACGGCAAGCCTTTCAAAACCAGGGAGGGCGGCGTGATGCGGCTGGAACGGCTGCTTGCGGAAATCACCGATGAGATGTATAAGAAAATCATCGAGAACAGAAACGTAAAAGATGAGGATGCCAGAAGGACGGCGGAAATTGTGGGTCTGTCGGCCATCAAATACGGAGATCTGTCCAATCAGGCATCCAAGGATTATGTGTTTGATGTGGACCGCTTCACTTCTTTTGAGGGAGATACGGGCCCGTATATTCTGTACACGATCGTACGGATTAAGTCCATTTTGAACCGGTTTACTCAGGACGGCGGTTCTCTGGAGGAAGGGCAGATTAAAGCGGCTGTCAGCGAGAGCGAGAAAGCGCTGATGCTGGAACTTACCCGCTTTAATTCTGTGGTGGAGAACGCCTTTGAAGAAAAAGCGCCTCATAAGATCTGCGGCTATATTTATGATCTGGCCAATGACTTTAACCATTTCTATCACGAGACGAAGATTTTAAGCGAAGAGAAAAAAGAACAGAAAGCTTCCTGGATCCATCTTTTGCTGCTGACAAGGGATGTGCTGGAGACCAGCATCGACCTGCTGGGATTCTCCGCACCGGAGAGGATGTAATTTGTAAAGGAACCGCTGCCGGATGCAGCGGTTCCTTTGACAAAAGACGTTGTGTTTTGCTGTTGCAAAGAATTTATTTATATGATATTCTGAATATGTCGATCGACATAAGATCTTTTTTCAAATCCCGGACGAGTCGTCCATATTTCACAAAGACAGAATGCAGGTAATAAGGGAAACTGCGGAGGTGATTGTTATCGAACTGAAAAAAGGAACGGTACTGCTGGGAAAATACTGCCTGCTGGAGGAACTGGGGTGTGGTTCCGGCGGAAAGGTTTTTCTGGCTGTGGATGTCAGACTGCAGAAAAAATGGGCTGTAAAGATTTTTGCAGAGGATGTGTCCGGTGAGGATGAAATCCGTATGCTGAAGGAACTGGATCATCCGATGATTCCGCGGATCGTGGACTGCATGGACAATCCTTGCGGGATTGTTATGGATTATCTGGACGGCGTAGATCTGGCCGCGCTGGCAAAAGCGGGGAGAGTCTTTTCCGAGACGGAAATCCTGGGATTTGGACTCGCTTTATGCGACGTTTTGATCTATCTGCATAAAAGAAATCCGCCGGTGATCTACGGGGATCTAAAACCCCATAATCTGATTCTGACGGTGGAAGGAAAACTGAAGCTGATCGATTTTGGCTGCGCTTTTCAGGCAGCGGGAGAAAAAGACGGACGAAAGGGCGGCACCAGAGGATATGCCGCGCCGGAGAAGTATCGGGGAGAAGAAAGCATCCGGTCGGATCTCTACGGGCTGGGGGTGACCCTGGAAGCAGCGGGAGGAAAGAGATTGTCCAAAAAGCTGAGACGGATTTTGAAAAAATGCCGCCGTCAGAATCCGGCCAGACGGTACAAAGACGCGGAGCAGGTGAAAGGAAAGCTGTTGGCCTGCCAAAGGGCGTGGAAAAACAGAAAGAACAATCCCGGACGTCTGGCCTGGGCTCTGGCCGTTCTGGGCGGTCTGCTGGCGCTGAATGGGCTGATTGCTGCGGGGAGGGAGACGGCGTATCTGGAAGACATAAAAGAAGGACGGTTTTACGAGGCGGCGGTTCTGTTCCCTCAGAGGGAGGAAGCGTACCAGTATTTGCTGGAGGAAGGAATTCGAAGGGGAGAGACGAAAAAAGCCGTCCGTCAGATCGAAGGGCTGATGGCGCTGTATCCCTCACAGACGGAAAATCACCATGCGCTCTGTATACAGATTGGCCGTCTGTACCTGCAGGGGAATCCGCTGGAGGAAGATTTTTTGCCGGATTACGAGCAGGCAAAGAAATGGTATGACACTGTTTCCGAACAGATGTACCCGCAGGTGAAGCAGGAAAAGGAACTGCTGGAAATCCTTTCCGGTTGTACCGGCGGGGCGGAATGGGAAAGGGCAGCAAGGTCTTTAAAGGAACTTTCCCAAAGTCTTGAAAAAAAGCAGGAAGAAAGTGCGGAGGAGCGGCTAAGAGAGATACTGTCAGGCGTATGGCTCTCCAACCGGTATTATCTGGAGAAGGCAGGGGAGAAGCCGCTGGACTGGTCGATTCGCCTAGCAGAAAAGGCGTTCGCACTGGCGGAGGACTGTGAACCGCCGGGAAGCATCCGGCTGCTTAACCTGCGGCTTTTGCTGGCACAGGCCTGTTATTTGAAAGGGATGAGGGAGATGGATGAGAATGCGCTGCGCACCTGCCTGAAATTGTATGAGGACGCAAAGGCGGATGGTTTGACGCTGCAGCAGGAGAGGAAGCTTTTGCAAAAAAGCGCCTATATCCAGGAAAAGCTGGGGGCATATGATCAGGCGGCGGACTGCTATGAGGAGCTTTTGGAGAAAAATCCAAAGGATGTGGATGCGTTCTGTCAGTATGCGCTGATGGAACTTTTGGAAACCAGGAATTTTGACAAAGCAAAGCAGATATATGAGCAGGCAGGGAGACTGCCTGGGGCAAAAGAAAACAGAAATTATCATATTTTAAAAGAGCGAATGGAGGGATAGCTTGAAAAAAGGGATGGCATGGCTGGCAGGTATTCTGGGGGCGCTTTTTGGCGGAGCGACAGTCTGGGGAAGTACGGTGACAGAGACGGTCACAGAGATTACAGTGACGGAAGAATGCTGGGAGGAGGAGTTTACCGGCACCGAGGCGGAAACCCAGCAGTGGCTGGCACAGCAGGAGAGGAAGAAAGAGGAGGAAAAGCTGCAGGAGGAGCGGGAAGAAGTTCCGGTGACGGAAGAGATCGTCGTGATCGAGGAGGAGACGGCCGCAGAAGAGGCAGTCACAGAAGAGACGGTTATAGAAGAGGCGGCAGAAGATGCGCAGGCAGAGGAAGAACGTCATACGGCGGATACGAATCCGCCGGTGATTGAAATTCTTGGCATTCTTCCGGTTTCTGACGGCAGTGTTCCTCTTCGCCCGGTGATCCGGGTGACGGATGAAAAGATCGAAGAGAGGAAAATTGAGATTACCTTGAAAACAGGAAAAGAGCATATCCGACCGATGACGGCGGTATACGAGAAAAAGGGAAACTGTCTGACCGGTTCTCTGGAGGAGATCCATAAAGACGGAGCCTACCGGCTGACCGTGACGGCACAGGACGAGGCGGGAAATAAGTCAGTGGACGGCTGCTTTTTTACTGTCAACCGTTCCGGCACCAGTTTTTTCCACGGGGAAGAATATGAAAAAAGCGGCGGAAAAGAACTGCTGGTCCGTCTGGAAAATAAAGACGATGTGAAGATTTTGTCCTGTATGGTAAACGGGCAGGAGGCGGATTATCGCTGGAGGTCAGGAGGGATTGCCGTCAGCGGCGATATGCTGAAACCGGGGGATAATGTGATTGCTTTGGAAACCATGGACCGGGCGGGAAATCTGTCTGTCATGGAGCCGTGGAAGGTTCGCTGTGTGAAATAATGGAATCAACAGAATTCTTTGATTCTCGCAGGATATATGGTATAATAGTGACACATACGTGCAATCTAGCTTGTTTCCAGGATTGCCTTATTCCATTTTTGAGAAAAAGAAGAGGTGGCATATGAAAAGACTGATCAAAACCGGATTTTTATGTTTTTTGCTGCTTGGACTGTTCTCCGCCACACTGGTGTGGGCTGCTCCGGCAGAAAACAGCGTACCGGAGGAAGCTTCTGTGGAAAAGGAGAATGAGATCCTGGCGGAGGAGACGCCGGGACAGGAGCAGCAGGAGGTTTTGCCCTCTGAAGAGTGGGAGACTGTCGGGGAAATACAGGAGAAAGAAGAAATCCCGGCGTCGGAGCCGGAGACTGAGACAGCAGCGGAAGAAGAGGCAGAGACGCAGGCAGAACCAAAAGAAGAAAAAATCATAGAGGCAGCGCCAGAGACGGGAGAGGCTCCCCAGCCTGAAACAAAAACGACAGAAGGCTGGGAAGAAACGAAAGAGGGCCTTTTATATCGGAAAGCAGACGGCAGTTATCTGACAGATACCATTGAAAAAATCGGAAAGTATCTTTTTATGTTCGATGAAGCCGGCCGTGTGAAAACCGGCTGGCAGACGGTAAATGGACAGACCTGTTATCTGAAAAAAACAGGGGCTCCCGGCGTCAAGGGAGCTATGCTGCTGGGCTGGCAGAATATCGGCGGACGGACTTATTACTTCAAACAGAGCGGAGAGAAAGCGGGAGCGATGTTTACCGGGCTGCAGAAAGTGGGCAGCCGGAAATATTATTTTCAGCCGGAAGGTGAAAATCCGGAGCGGGGCAGTCTGGTGACCGGCTGGCAGACGGTAAACGGACAGGACTATTATCTGAAAAAAACCGGAGAAAAGGGCGTCAAAGGCAAGGCTCTGCTGGGCTGGCAGAACATCGGAGGACAGACCTATTATTTTAAGCAGACCGGCGAGAAATCCGGCGTAATGTTTGCAGGACTGCAAAAAGTAGGCAGCCGGAAGTTTTATTTCAATCCCTCCGGTTCGGCCGGTGAAAAAGGACGTATGCTGACGGGCTGGCGTACGATTGGAAGCCAGATTTATTATCTGAAACAGACCGGAGAAAAAGGAGTCAAGGGAAAATCATTGATCGGCTGGCAGAATATCGGGGGACAGACTTATTATTTTCAGACCAGCGGGTCAAAGATGGGACAGATGTATCTTGGATTTCAGAAAATCGGCAGCCGGACCTTTTTCTTTAAACGAACCGGCGACTATGGCGTCAAAGGACGTATGCTGACAGGCTGGCAGAATATTGACAGTCAGCGGTATTACTTCAAAAAGACGGGAGCAGCCGGAGTGAAAGGCGCCATGTTTGTGGGTTGGCAGAACATCGGATCCAAGCAGTATTACTTTGATCCAGACGGCGTTTATGTTCCGGGCAAGAAAAAGATCACAGTGGCCGTCGATGCCGGTCACCAGCTTCATGGAAACAGCAGCCTGGAACCCATAGGACCGGGCGCATCAGAGCGCAAGCCCAAGGTATCCTCCGGAACCTACGGGCAGTGGTCCGGACTGAATGAATACGAACTGAATCTTACAGTGGCAAAAAAACTGCAGAAAGAACTGGAAAATCGGGGATACGAAGTGTATATGATCCGCACCACACACAACGTGGATATCAGCAACTCCCAGAGGGCGAAAAATGCAGCGAATGCGGGAGCGGATATTCTTGTGCGGATCCATGCCAACAGTGACAGCAGCAGTTCCGTTTCCGGAGCGCTGACCATAGCTCCGACAAATTCCAATCCTTACATGACGAAGTCAAACATCACAAAATCACGGGAGCTGTCACAAAAAGTGCTGGATGGTTTCTGCAGCGCCACAGGCGCAAAAAAGAGGGATATCTGGTATACGGATACCATGAGCGGCATTAACTGGAGCACCATACCGGTGACCATCGTAGAGATGGGATTTATGAGCAACCGCCAGGATGATTTGAATATGGCGAACGCTTCCTATCAGAACAAAATGGTAAAAGGTATGGCTGACGGCATTGACGACTACTTTTGAGCAAAGGAAGACTAACATATGTCACGGATAATTTTATTTGATCTGGACGGCACGCTGACTGATTCAGCGGAGGGGATAGTAAAAAGTGTGCAATATGCGCTGGCACATTTTGGAATCGAAGAGCCGGACACAGAAAAACTGAAATGCTTTGTGGGACCGCCTCTTCTGGAACAGTTTATGCAGTACTGTCACATGTCAAAGCGGCAGGCGGAGACAGCGGTGGCGGTATACCGGGAACGGTACGCAAAGACAGGAATCTATGAAAACCGTCTGTATGAGGGGATTCCCCAGCTGCTGGAACTTTTGAAGCAGGAGAAGAAAATTCTGGGAGTCGCCTCCTCCAAGCCGGAGATTTATGTGCGCCGGATCCTGGAATATTTTCAGATCGATCAGTATTTTGATGTGATCGTGGGCGCCAATATGGACGGCACGCGGACAAAAAAATCAGAGGTGATCGAAGAAGCGCTGGAGCGGCTGCAGGCGGAAGAAAGCAGGGAAGAAGTCCTGATGGTGGGCGATCGTTTCCATGATGTGGCGGGCGCGCTGGAATGCGGCATTCAGTGCATCGGAGCCGCCTATGGGTATGGAGGTGAGGCGGAGCTGAGGAAAGCGGGCGCCGTCTATCTCGCCCGTTCGGTGGAGGAATTGAAGATCCTGTCGGATCGATACCGAAATCATCCGACGCAGGAAACCGGGCAGGAAGAAAAGGAGGCCGTATCGGCGGGACCGCTGCAAAAAATATGGCGGGTGCTTTATCCTATCGGCATCCATTACGGCATCTCCTTTGTTGTGGTTCAGGTGGCGGCGATTCTCCTGTTTAGCTGGTATAATATGCAGCAAAGCGGTCTGAATGCGGAAGATGTTACCGGATTGATCCAGCAGCAGGCGGTACTGCTGACAGGGATTGCCAACGCACTGGCGTTGATTCCTCTGGCTATTCTCTATCAAAGAGACTGGCGGATGAGAAAAAACCATCTGCTGGGGAAAAAGGAAAATAATCAGGTGCTGAAAAAAAAGGGAATTTACGCGGCGACCATTCTTTTTGCCATTACCGCCAGCCACGTGCTGAACGATCTGATATATTACAGCGGGCTGGATAAAATCTTCCCGGGATATACACAGCTGGAAGAGACAGCTTTCCAGAAGCAGAATATTTTTGTAATGTTTATTGTGATAGGCGTGGTTTCCCCTATTGTGGAGGAAGTGGTTTTCCGGGGACTGGTGGCCAAAAGGATCCAGGACTATCTGGGAACCGCCTGGGCGGTGGCGCTTTCGGCGGTGATTTTCGGAGCATACCATGGAAACGTGATGCAGTTTGTCTACGCCGGGCTTCTGGGACTGGCTTTCGGCCTGATCATGTGCCGGACCAATTCCCTGAGAGTGGTGATTACAGCCCATGTGGCAGCCAATATCTGGTCCCTGGTGGGCAGTGTGCTGGAGGAGTTCCTGCGCCAGTTCAGCGAAGGCGCTTTTTACGCCATGCTGGGATGTTTTGTGGTAATGGCGCTGCTTAGCGGCGTTTATATCATGACGGGGAAAAGCCGGGAAGGAAAATAAGAAACAAATGAGGAGGATGAGATGGTGAAGTTAAATAATCTGTATCATCATGAAGTGGACATTTACAGTCTGCCGGGGTTTGTTCCGCAGATTGTAGACGAAGACTATCTGAGAAAGCTGGGCGTAACGGCGCTGCCTTCGGCGGAAACGCTGGAAGGGCTGAAGAGGGGTTCTGAAATTTTTCAAAGGAGAATGCAGCAGCGCTGTGTGATTCCTGTTCCCCAGCTTGCTCTGGATGAGATCGATGTCAACAGCGAACTGGAAATTCATAATTACACCGGGAAATGTCCCACACTGACCTATGAGATTAATCCGGTGTCCGGATGCAATGTTGGGTGTCTGTACTGTCTGGTGACGGACGGCGTACATGAAAACCAGCTGAAGGCTTATACGAATTATCACCTGCTGGTGCGGCGCGTATTGGAAGAAAAGTGGAATGAACAGCATTATTATTACTTTTCTCCAAAGACGGAAGCGCTGCAGGAACCGTCTTTGCAGACGGGAATCGCCCACAGGGTGTTGAAAGAGTTTATCGCTCATTATGAAAAACATCCGGATTCCAAAGCACGTCTGTTTATCGCATCCAAGGCAGGATACCGGCAGCTGATGTACGAGTATGAAGGAGAGACTATTTTAGACCTGTTTGAAAAGCTGAAAGACAGGATGCAATTTAATACCAGCGTTTCCATTATGCCTGCGCAATTTCGATCCATTCTTGAGCCTTATGCCGCCACCCTGGATGAAAGGATGAAGGCGGTGCGGGCCTGCCAGGAAAGAGGCGTCATGTCCAACTCGGCGCTGGTACAGCCGATCGTTGCGCCTTATCTGACGGAGGAACATATCCGGGAATTTTTCGGTATGCTCAAAGAAAACGGAATCATCAATTATAAACCGGAATTTTTGACGGCCTGCATGGAGAATCTGGCCATGATCGGACAGCTTCTGGGATATTTTGATAAGAATCTGGAAAGACAGCTCTATGATGATTATATTGCGCCGGATAATGCGGATCACAAAAAGCAGCGGGGAAGAACGGCTCCGGCCAGGGCTCTGTCCATAGAAAACATAAAGAAAATGATGAGAATAACCGATGAAATGGGACTGAGCATCAGTATCTGTTACTGGGTTCGTCAACAGCTGAAGATTTCAGAGGAAATGATCCCCATCATAAACAGGAATGGTTTTCAGTGCCTTGGTTATCAGTCCAAACTGTTTGAACCGCAGAATGCGTGATGAAAATGGGAAGATACGAAGAATTATTTGCCGGTCTGCATAAAGAGCTGATTCCATACTACCGGTATTGGTGCCATGACTGTCCGATGGCGGTTTCTTCCAGAAGAGATCAGGAACTGCACAGGATGCAGGATGTATTATACCGCTGCGCCTGGTATTATGTCCATCATTACCGGGAATTTCTGGATGTGATTCCCTATGAGGAAAGAGTACTGGAAATTTTGGAATACAGCGAGGAAAATCCTTTCCGGGCGGGAACCTTCCGGCCTGACTATCTGATCTGTGAGGATGGAAGTTTAAAAATCTGTGAAATAACCTCCCGTTTCTTTGGCAACGGTTATTTCCTGTCCTATTTTATGGAGCGTGCAGGGGCGGATTTTGCCAGAGAGGCGCATATCACGGATTATCGTTCTTACTTTGAAGATTTTCTGGAATATGCGGCCAATATGCTGGAGGGAAAAAAGAAAGTATGTGTGCTAAAAAGCGCGGATAAATCAGATTCCATCCGTTTGTATGTCCCCTTCTATCAGGCGCTGGGCGCCAAGGTGACGGTACTGGAGGCAGAAGAGATAGAAGAAAATCTGGGCTGTCTGGCAAACAGTCTGGTGGTCAGCGCGCTGAATCAGACGGATATCCTGAAACTGTCCAAAGAGGCGATACGAAGGATGATTGCAGAGCAGTTTCGCAATGATTTCCGTACGGTATTTCTTTTGCATGACAAACGGTTTTTCTGGCTGTTTGCCATGGATCGTTTCACAGATCGGTGCCTGAGCAAAAGGGATACGGAATTTCTCCGATCCCATATAGTGGAGACGTTTCTGCCCGGCTGTGACCCTGCAATCTTCCAGAATGCCAGAATACATAAAGATCAGTACATTCTCAAACATGCCCGGCTGGGAAAGAGTGAAAAGGTGTATGCCGGCTGCCTGTGCGAGCAAAGCCAGTGGGAGGAGCTTTTTGCTCCGGATGTCCTTAGAGATATGATTTTACAGCCCTTTATGAAGCAGAAACGGTATCCCACAGTCTGGAACGGGGAAAGACTGGAGGATTATGTGGCGGGAACCATACTTTGCGTGGATGACCGTTATTTCGGAACCGGTCTGTTTAGAACCTCTACAAGACCGGTGATCAATCAGACGGATGCCCATAAGGTGGCGCAGGTCATTACGGATCAGAAATGGAAATTCAGGGATTGTCATGTGTTATAATTTCCTGTACCGTATAGGTCGGAACGCCTTGTATGATACAGAAAGTCCGCAGAATGACTTCACCTAAAATGCCAAGAAAGACGAACAGCAGACCAAACCCAAGGGCCAGGGCGCTGATGATTGCCAGAGTTTCAAAGGAAAGGAAAAATGCGGCAATCAGAAAAATCAGACCGGCCAAAAACGTCAGGAAACCTGTTTTACGGCAGAGCCTGGCAGGGGTATGGGGAAACGCCAGCATATTATCCAGCCACATGGCGTAGAGCTTTTGAAAGGTGTAGCTGGATTTCCCTTCAAAGCGGGGGCGCTGTTCGATTTCAACGGAGGTGATCCGTTTTGTGATTTCAAAAAGGTAGCCGCCTAAAAAAATATAAGGACTCTGATAATCACCAAGGGAGGAAAGGGCAAAAGAGGAGAGGGCAAAAAAGCTGGTGATGCGCAGATCCTTTGGCTTTTTGGTCACTGCAGTCAGAGTGCGGTCTGACAGGGAACTGGCTGCTTTACGAAACAGGCTTTCCTTTAATTTCGGAAAGCGTGCATAGACCAGATCATATCCTTCAGAGAGCTTTTGTACCAGCGAGAAGATGGCCATAGGCGGGTGCTGGCCGTCGTCGTCCATGAATACGGCATAATCGCCTTTGATGTGCGGCAGGGCGGCCATCCTGGCCCGTGCCTGACCGAAATTGGATGACAGACGGATGCCGATAATCTCGGAAAAAGACCGGCAGAGACAGCGGATGACTTCCCAGGTGCCGTCCGGTGATCCATCGTCGATCAAAATGATCTGACAGGTATAATTTTTGTTGGTTTCGAAGGCTTTGCGGATTTCCAGGACGGTCTGTTTCAGGTAGGACTGGGAACGAAAGCAGGGGATGACTACAGAAATAAGGGAACACATAATTACCTCACATCAAAATTATTTTATCTGAATTTCAGTGTATCACAGATTGGCAGGAAAGAACAGATGAAGAAAAAAATCGTGATTATAGGGGCAGGCTGCTTTCAGAAAGCCCTGATAGAAAAGGCAAAGGAGATGGGAGTGGAAACCCATGTGTTTGCCTGGGAAGAGGGGGCTGTAGGAAAGGAGGCTGCCGATTTTTTTTACCCCGTCAGTATCCGGGAGAAGGAGAAGATACTTAAGCAGTGCAAAAGGATACGGCCGGATGGAGCAGTTACCATTGCATCGGAACTGGCGAACATCACCGTTTCCTATCTGACAGAAAAACTGGGGCTGCCTGGAAATTGCGACCGGTGTGTTGAGATGACGACCAATAAAGCGCGGATGAGAAAGAGAATGCAGGAAGCCGGACTGTCAGGGCCGGATTTTTGCGTGGTTTCCCGGGAAATGGCAAAGAATTTTCGTCCTGTCTTTCCTTTTCCGGTGGTGGTAAAACCGACTGATCGTTCCGGGAGCAGGGGGGTGAAGCGAGTGGACGGTCAAAAGCAGCTGCGCCGGGCCATGGAGGACGCTTTTTCCTGCTCCTTTGAAAAAAAGGTGATTGTGGAAGAATGGATAGAAGGCAAGGAGTACAGCTGCGAATGCCTTTCCTGGCAAGGAAAGCATTACTGTCTGGCGATCACCGAAAAATACACCACGGGCGCACCGGAATATGTGGAGACAGGTCATCTGGAACCGGCTTTGCTGCCGGATGCAGATAAAGTCAGGCAGGAGGTGTTTCGTGTGCTGGACATATTGGAAGTGAAGAACGGCGCATCCCATACGGAATTTAAAATCGATGACAGCGGAAGGATACGGATGATTGAAGTGGGATCCAGGATGGGCGGGGACTGCATTGGTTCCGATCTGGTACCGCTGGCAACAGGAGTGGATTACGTGGCAGACGTAATCCGGATCGCTTTGGGGAAACCGCCTGTCATGGCAAAAGGAACGTGCTATGGGGCCGCTGCGGTAAAATTTTTTCTGACAGAGAAGGATAAAAAATTGCCGGAAAAGGTGAAAGCGGATCCGCAGTTGTCTTTGATTTCTCACTGCAATGAGGAATGCGGCGGCGGGCCGGTTCTGGACAGCACACAGCGGGGCGGATATTTTATTTTTGCAGGAGAAAGCTATGATGCGGTCAGAAAAATAATGGAGGATCCCAGATGAGTGTCCGAAAGATTCTGCCGTGGCTGTTGGCCGCTGCTGTGGCGGCGCTGCTGCTGTATTTTCCAAAGCTGCGGTACTGTTTTGGCAACGATCCGGCTTTCGAGACGACGATCCGTGATTTTACGCAGTTTATGTGCAGCGACTGCCAGGCGGACAAGGAAGGGAAAATCACGGTTACCGGGGAGGATCCGTGGATCTGGATCCTGGGGGAAGAGCGGTATATCGGAAAGGCAGTGTTTTCCTGGGGCGAAAAAGAAGAGTCTGCGCCGGATGTAAAGCTTTATTACGATGAGGGTCAAGGCTTTTCAGATCAGCTTACGAAAAGAGCGAAGACGGAGAATGGAAGAACCGTCGTTTATCTGCAAAAAGAGGCGGAAAAATTGCGGGTTGACTTTGAAGGACTGGAGAAAGGAGAAACCTTTATTCTGGAGAGCATTGTGCTCAACCCGGCGGTGGACCGAAGGCAGAAGGGTATTTTGTTGTTGTCGGTGTCTTTGCTCACGCTTTTTTTAGCTTTTCTTCTGGTCGGTAATGCAGGACAATGGGAAAAAGCCGGAGAAAAAAAAGGAGTTTTGTTTTCTTTGCAGACGGCGGGGATTCTGGCGGCAGCTGCAGCAGGGCAGCTGCTGGTGTCCAATCTTTTGCACCGAACGCTTTTTTTGCTCGCCGTATGGATGGCAGTACGGTTCATGACCAGTTTGATTCTGGATGCATCGGAAAGAAGAGTGGCAGGATATTTCTATGCCGGACTGTTTTTCTTTTATCTGCTGTGGGTTATCATGATTCCCTTTGGCGGAGGGGCGGATGAGAAAATGCGGTATCTGATACCGGAATTTATTTTCCGCCACGGGACGCTGCCGGCAGGATATGATCAGCAGATTCGTAATGATCTGTGGGGTACCTCCTATGGCTATACGCCCACCGTATGCTACATCCTTCCGGCTCTTTTGATGAGGGGAGCTGCTTTTCTGGGTATGGCAGAAAAATGGTTATATCTTCCGGCGCGAATGGGCAGTGTGATTTATTCCATGGCAGCGGCATACGGATGCCGCCGGATCGGAGAAATTTTGTTCCGGCGAAAAACAGCCTGGGTGTTTACCGCCTTTGTCATGCTTTTGCCGCAATATGTGTTCGTATCCTCCTATGTGAACAGCGATGCTTTTGGCATGCTGGGAGTGACTTTGCTGATCTGGCAGGTTTTAAAGGGACGGGAAAAAGGATTTCCCACAGTTTCCTGCATCGGGATCGGAGCAGGGATTGCCCTATGTCTTCTTTCTTATTACAACACTTATGGAATGATCCCCGTATTTTGTGTGTACTACTGCGTGCTGGTTCTTGGCGCAGGGAAGGAGAAAAAGGGACAAAAACTGATAAAATGCATTGCAGTCACCGTTTTGACGGCAATATTGCTGGCCGGCTGGTGGTTTATCAGGAATTATCTTTTATATGACGGCGATTTTCTGGGGCTTCACTCCAGCAGCGCAAGCATGGAGCAGTATGCGTCCGAAATTATGAAACCGTCGCAGAGGATGTCTCCTGCTGAGACGGGCGTCTCCGTGGTCGGTATGATGACCGGGACAAACTGGTGGGAGATGACGCTGAAAAGTTTTGTGGGAGCTTTTGGCCAGATGAAAATATGGCTTCCATCCGGCGTGTATATCGGATATTTTGTGCTGATGGCCGCATGCTTGACCGGAAACCTTCTTCGCCGTGGACAAAAGGAGAAAGAACGGATCGACAGGCCGCTTATAACAGCATTGACAGCGGGGATTCTTGCGACGGTTATGATTTCGGTTTATTATTCCTGGAATGTGGATTTCCAGCCACAGGGCAGATATATCCTGCCGGCGCTGCTTCCCTTTGGCATTCTGGCCTTCCGGGGAGAAGAACGGTGGTCCGAAAGGATGACACAGCGCATTGAAAAAGAATTCCTCCCGGGAGGATGGCTGATCCTGCTGTTTGCAGGAAGCACAGCGGCGTTTTTGCAGGCGTTATCAGGATATTAAAATTGCGTCTTTTGGGGAGATTTGCTATAATGGTGGAAAAGAGACGGGTGATGGGAGGAAAGAGACTATGTATTGTGAAAAATGCGGAGCGAAATTAAGTCCGGAGGATGTCTACTGTCCGGAATGCGGCTCCAGAGTGGAGGATGATTCCACTGTCCGGGTGGGGCGAAACAGCGGGCAGTCTCATCGGGAATACGTACAGGATCCGTCTGATGACCGGACTCAGCGGCAATACAGTGAAAAACCGCAGGAGCAGCCGTATAGCCGGCATCAGGCCGGCAGTCCGGGCGGGCAGCAGTATAACCGCCAGTCAGGCGGGCATAACCAGCAGGCTTCCTGGCAGAATCAGCAGCAGGGTCGGCAGCCGGAACGGCGTTATCATCCTGACGAGCGGTTCCAGGGGGGGAGTTATCAGAGTAACGAGCAGGGCAGTAAAGACAAGCTGCTTTACGTTTTCCTGGGCATCATCACGGTGATACTGGTGATCGGAATTATCTGGGGCGTCGCAACATTGATGGATCTGAACGATGAAGAGGATACCACGGTGGAAACCCAGGAAGCTTCCGCGGAAGAAATTAATCCGGATCTGGAAAGCGAGACGGAGGAAGCGGTAACCGTGACGCCGACGCCGACGGCGGCTCCCACATCCACACCGATTCCCACACCGGCAGTAACGGCAGCGCCTGCTGCGACGGCGGTTCCCACACAGGCTCCGGCTGCTTCCAGCGGAGATTATGTGATTCCCGACAGTTCCGTACGGGAACTGACCAATGCGGATCTGGCGGGATTAAGCGAGTGGGAACTGCGGGTGGCGCGCAACGAAATTTACGCCAGACATGGGCGAATGTTCGAAGATGCTTCTCTGGATTCCTATTTCAGGAGCAAGAGCTGGTACGTTCCCAGCATACCGGCGGCCAGCTTCAACGATAATAATCTGCTGACGAAAACGGAACTGAGAAACGCCAAGCTGATTTCCGATTACGAAGCGGCTCACGGATACAACTGATAGAGAAATTAAGACAGGTTTACGGATATACCGGATGGAGGAAAAAAGGATATGTATTGCAGACAGTGCGGCGCCTATAACCGGGAAGACAGCCGCTATTGCGAAAACTGCGGGAAACCGCTTTTCGCACCGCCGCCGCAGTATCCGCAAAAAGACAACGAACCGGAGAAGAAAAAAAGAAGGATAATCTGGACGGCAATCATTGCGGCAATGACAGTTTTGCTGGCAGTGATTGCCGTTGTTGTCTGGATACGTGTTGGGCAGGAACGAAAATATACGGAACAGATGGAACTGGGCGACCGGTATCTGGCGGAAATGAAATATGAAGACGCCCAGATCTGTTTTAGAAAGGCCATTGAAATCAATCCTAAACAGGCACAGCCCTATATTCAGCTGTCCACAGCGCTGGTGGAAACACAGCAGTATGATGAGGCTGAGGAAGTGCTGACAGAGGCGCTGGAGGTAATTCCGGCCAAAGAGACAAAGAAGGTGGAAGCCATCCGGCGGAAACTCTCAGAGGTGCAGGAACTGATAAAGATCGAAGAAGAGAAGGAAGAAGACCCGCTGAACATTGCCATGGAAGTACTGGGATATCCTTATCTGTCAGAGAATTCCTACACCATGCAGTTTGCCAGGGAAGACGGTAATTTTCTGATGATCGGAATGGAAGAGGAGGGAATCCTCTGTGCGGACCGGTTTGATTACGATCAGGACGGGGATGAGGAAATCTTTGTGGTGGTGCTTGCGGGATCGGGGACACAGTGGTGGTATTCCCGGGCCTTTCTTCTGGTGATGCTGGAGCAGACAGAAGGAGATAGCTGGTCGGAAGCGGCGGAAATTACAGTGGATGTTTCTCTGAATGTGGCAGTCTGCCCGGCACGGATTGAGTTTTTTGCCAGAACGTATCCGGATCATATCGGCATTTTTCTGGAAGATACCTCCATCGCGCAGCATCTGGCCGATGGTGTGTCATGGAAGCTTTCCCAGATTTCTTATCAGGATGGAAGTTTTCAACAGGTGGGGGAGCAGATCAATATGGCCGGATCAGATGATATCGCCCATGCCTGCCTGGAGATGGATGAGTCTTATGATCCTGCAGGCTATCCCCAGGGACGCCAGCAGATACTGGATTTTACCGGGAGCATACACGAGCTGGAAATTTATCCGCAGCGGCTGGGCTGGGATTCGCCGCTGACGGAGCAGGACGGAAGCTTGCGAAAGCTGGTAAGGCTGGTGAAAACGACGGATATCACGCCGCAGCAGACTGGACAGTGGCAGCAAAACGGCGCGTTATCTCCCCTTGGCCCGGTGGAGGTTAAGATTACAGATTTTTGCAGAGAAGAAGAGACGGCAGAAGATGGCTCACAGACGGCAGAGTATCAGGCGGACATTGTGACGTATCAGGGAAATGATGAGATTCAATATCCGCAGTTTTCCCCTTCATCGGATACGGTGGATCGGTGGAATACCCATTATGAGGAGATGGCCGCCACGGTGCAGCAGACGCAGAATGATACGCTGGCACAGGGAGCCGCCCAGGCCTGGGCAAAGCTGGAAGCCCAGATTATGTATCAGGAGGGTTCTCTGGTATCCATCCGGTTTTTTAGTGATGAGTACTATGGCGGAGCCCATAATATGACGCGGGAATTTGGTGAAACCATCGATCTGGCCGGCGATCATACGTATACGCTGCCGGAGCTGCTGAATACAGATGCGGCGACGGCGCAGCAGATGGTAAATGACGGCTTTAATCAGCTGATTGCACAAAGACCGGATGAGTTTTTTCCGGACACCGTCTGCGACGTTTCGGCGGATTTTAATGAAGTGGGGTATTATAAGACAGCGGAGGGCATCCATGTGATCAGTTCCCTTTACTGGCTGGCGCCTTTTTCCTCGGGAACCCATGAGATTCTGCTGCAGCCGCTGCCGTAACAGGAAGCGGCCTTTACGAAAAGAATATGTAAAATGCGGAAAAATGCTTGAAACCCGGATTTTTCCATGTTATAATCAAAAAGTCGCGAAAAAACACGCATGTGGGTAACCTGTACGGTGCCTGAAATCAGGTCACAGGAAAACGTCGAAGCATGCGGAGGAAAAAACCAAAAGGAGATAAGAAAATGAGCGTAATTTCAATGAAACAACTCTTGGAAGCCGGTGTACATTTCGGACATCAGACCAGAAGATGGAACCCGAAAATGGCTGAGTACATTTACACAGAAAGAAATGGTATTTATATCATCGACCTTCAGAAATCTGTGGGAATGGTTGACGATGCATATAAAGCAGTTTCTGATATCGTAGCTGACGGAGGCACCATTCTGTTCGTAGGAACAAAGAAACAGGCGCAGGATGCCATTCAGACAGAGGCAGAGCGCTGCGGAATGTTCTACGTAAACGAAAGATGGCTGGGCGGTATGCTGACCAACTTCAAGACCATCCAGAGCAGAATTCAGAGACTGAAAGAGATCGAGGCTATGGAGGAAGACGGAACATTTGACGTACTTCCCAAGAAAGAAGTTATCGAACTGAGAAAAGAAATGACCAAGCTGCAGAGAAATCTGGGCGGAATCAAAGAGATGAAGAGAATCCCGGACGCTATCTTTGTCGTAGATCCCAAGAAAGAAAGAATCTGCGTACAGGAAGCACACACACTGGGTATTCCGCTGATCGGCATCTGCGATACAAACTGTGATCCGGAAGAACTGGATTATGTGATCCCGGGCAACGATGATGCGATCCGTGCCGTAAAACTGATCGTTTCCAAAATGGCTGACGCTGTAATCGAAGCAAAACAGGGCGAGGCAGAGGATGCCGTATACGCTGAAGAAGCAGAGGCAGAGGCTGCAGCAGAGGAAACAGAAGAATAATTAAATTTCTAAATTCAGGAGGAAAATCATCATGGCTATTACAGCAGCAATGGTTAAAGAATTAAGAGAAATCAGCGGCGCCGGTATGATGGACTGCAAGAAAGCTCTTACAGCCACAGACGGCGATATGGACAAGGCAATGGAGTTCCTGAGAGAAAAGGGTCTGGCCACTGCACAGAAGAAAGCAGGAAGAATCGCAGCGGAAGGTATCGTTATGCTGAAGGTTTCCGACGATGCGAAGAAAGCGGTTGCCGTGGAAGTAAACGCGGAGACAGACTTTGTTGCCAAAAATGAAAAATTCCAGAATTATGTGGCGCAGGTTGCAGAGCAGGCTTTGGAAACTTCCGCAGCAGATATCGAAGCGTTCCTGGCAGAGCCCTGGAAGTTTGATACCAGCGAGACGGTATCTGAAGCGCTGGCTCACCAGATTGCAACCATCGGAGAGAACATGAATATCCGTCGGTTCGCTCAGGTATCCGAGGAGAATGGAATGATCGCCGCTTATACCCATATGGGCGGTAAGATCGGCGTTCTGGTTGATGTGGAGACCGATGTTGTCAACGATGCGGTAAAAGAGATGGCCAAGAACGTGGCTATGCAGGTTGCCGCTTTAAGACCGCAGTACACCAACCGTTCCGAGATCAGCGAAGAGTATATTGCCCATGAGAAAGAGATTCTTATGGCTCAGATCAAGAACGATCCGAAGGAATCCCAGAAACCGGAGAAGGTAATCGAGGGTATCATCAACGGACGTATCAACAAAGAGCTGAAAGAAATCTGTCTGCTGGATCAGGTATACGTAAAGGCAGAGGATGGCAAACAGTCCGTATCCAAATACGTGGATGAAGTTGCCAAAGCCAACGGCGCTAAGATCGCCATCAAAGGTTTTGTTCGTTACGAGACCGGAGAAGGTATCGAGAAAAAAGAAGAAAACTTCGCTGAGGAAGTTGCAAAACAGATGGGAATGTAAGCGAAGTTTTTCCTAAAAATTGAAGAAATGTTTTTAAAGGCTCTGAAGGTCTTATAAACACTGTATTTTCTAGTGATTATAAGGGTTTCAGGGCTTTTTCCATGTATTTGCTTTACAATGTCAGAGGATTTATGATAGGATTGAACTATTAAAAATGCAAGAGGGTGAGACAGATGCTGATTTCTTTAAGGTCGGGAGATTATGATATTGTTGCCAGCGGCCAGGCATTTCTCTTTTCAAAAGATGATGATTTTAGAATTGATATACAGGCGGATGATGGGTTCGCATTTTCACTCATACTGATTTTTTCCACAGACGAGTCTGGTAAACAGGATGTGCAGATGAAAACAAATGATAATATCATCACGCTGAAATGCATTAATTTCGAGAATACAGGTACGGGAATGAAAGAACCTGTTAAAGTGGCCACAATTGATGGGAGAGATTTGTACTTTACTTTCTGGGCTTATCTGGAAGGAATTGCATCACGAAATGTGAAATATACGTTTTTCTGCAAAATTTGACGGAAAGGAATAAAAACATATGAACCAGCTGGTTGCCGATCCGAAATTTGATTTGGATTCTAATATTACTTCTTCAGATAAAGGCGGTAATAAGGTATATCAGATTATGCATAAGGAAAAAACTGTGGCGGAAATATCCAGCCGAGGGGAAGCGAAGGTTCTTGATGAACAGTTTATGCCGTACGATCTGTATTTGGAGCGGGAGGAAAATGGCCCTGATATTGATATAAGACTGAATAATTTGGATAATTTTTATCATTGGTGCGCTTCGCGCGTTTTGTCTTTGGACAGAAAATATGCGAAAGCAATATTAAACAGTATAGGAGCCGCACAAGCTGTGACTGACAGAGACCGTGCAGACATCTCCCTGTCCTATCACTGCGTTTCTCTCACAGATGTATTCTGGGTAAGAAGAAAAGGAGAAAATGCAACTTTTCAACAATTGAATCTGTATGATAATACGCTGAATGAAGCGGTGGTGGAAATTTCTTTGAAGGGGCGTCAAATGACAGTGACTAACCGTGAACTTGCTCCGGATCTGTCGACGAAAGGATGTTTTCCGAAAGCCTGGATCAGAGATGAAGGCGGGTTTCGGCTGTTGAAGGACGGTGAGGAGAATGCGGTCAGGAGAGAACTTCTTGCAAGCCAGATTTGTCAGTGCTTTGATGTACCGCAAGTCAGATATCAAAAGTATTATTTTGAAGGAGAACTGGTTTCGGAAAGCAGTCTGGTCACCTCAAAAAGGTATTCGATGATTTCCAAGATGACCTTTGATGTCTATGCGTCTAATCATGAGCTGAATACAATTGAAGTATGTAAGACGCTTGATCCGGACACATATTATGGTATGAATATACTGGATTATCTTACGGGAAATACAGACCGTCATCCGGAAAACTGGGGATTTCTCATTGATAATGATACGAACAGATATATATCGCTGTATCCGGTTATGGACTTTAATCAGTGCTTTTTGTCGTATGATAATCTTGACGGCGCAAATTGTCAGACTGTCCTGCCAGAGAGAATGACGCAGAGAGAAGCGGCGGTTGAAGCGGTCAGGCAGATTGGGCTAAGGCAAGTAAGACAGGTAGATATGAGCGTGTTTGGCAATATGAAAAAAGAGGCGGAGATGTTCTGCAAAAGACTCGCGGAACTAAGGCGCTATAGTAGTCTGTGAAAAGTAAAATCAACAAAAGGGAGGACAAAAGGATGGATATGATACAGGGAATCAAAGAAAGAAGAAGCATTCGCAGGTTTAAGGATATGCCGGTGCCAAGGGAGACACTGGAGGAAATCGTAGAGGCGGCTTCCTATGCGCCTTCCTGGAAGAACAGTCAGACCGTGCGGTATTATATTGCTGACAGAAAAGAATTGCTGGATCAGATTGCGACGGAGGAGTGTCTGATGGGGTTCCGTCATAATATGAACATTATTGCAGGATCTCCCGTTCTTGTGGTGCTTGCCAGTGTGGCGGGACGTTCCGGTTATGAATGGGACGGGAGCAGTTCCACAGCAAAAGGTTCTCACTGGGAAAGCTTTGACGCAGGGGCGGCTGCCATGGCGTTTTGCCTGGCGGCCCACGAGAAGGGGCTTGGCACGGTGATCATGGGTATTTTCGATGAAGACAAAGTAAGGCAGGTGATTCGCCTTCCCGAAGATCAGCGGATTTCTGCGCTGATTTCCATCGGATATCCCGATGAGGAGCCGAAAGTACCGCCCAGAAAGGCGCCAAAGGAACTGATATCCTTTCTCTGATATGCAATAGGATACAGCCCGGAGCTTTTTGCTCCGGGTTTTTGATTCGAAATACAAAGAGTTGTATTGAACACTTTGTCTACAAACACTTTTCTTGAATGTGAAGAATTGACAATTCTGTCTATTCTATTATTGACTGTTGATTTTAAACGTAGGTCTATACTATAATCATGACATAGAGTGTGTGTCAACTTACACACAGATGCGGGTTCTTGGGAGACGCGGATTGGGCATTGTGCCTAATTGAGCACTGTGTTTCAGCGGGGTCCGGCATAAACACTATGTCCACAGAGACAGGAAAAGGAGGAAGTTAAGTATGAGTGAAAAAAACAAGAAAAAAGGACTCAGTAAGGCACTGAAAATCTTTTACGGTGTCGGTGACTGCGGTTTTACCCTGATGTCCAACATTGAAAGTTACTATTTCAATTTCTTTCTGACGAACCTTGCTCAGTTCAGTCTGCCGATGGTAACTTTGATCACCACAGTGGCAAGTACTGTAGACGCAGTGCTTTCCTGGATGTACGGTGCTATCCTGAACAGTATCAAACCGCTGAAGTGGGGGCGTTATCGTTCCTGGCTGGTTGTGATCCCATGGCTGGTACCGTTTTTGTATGCCTTCCAGTTTGTAAAAATCGGGGACGGATGGCTGTCGGCGATTATCATCATTATCGCGGCCATCTCCAGCCATGTAGCATGGAACTTTGCATATGTTGCTAACGTATCCATGATCTCCGTTGCAGGAAGCACACCGGAGGAACGTTCCCAGCTGTCTGCTACCAGAGCGGCATGGGCAAACTTCTCCAAGGTTATCTTTTCTTATGTAGGCCCCGGTCTGGCGGCTGTTATGGCAGGCTTTATCGGCGAGATCAACCAGTATGGTGCGGCAGCGTTTGTACTTGGTGTGATCATGGCCGTACTTTACTACGCGCACTTCCGTATGTTCGACGGATATGAAGAAGTGCAGGTTGCAGAAAAATCAGCAGGAAAAGCGGCTCCCAAGGATAAGACCAGCGGAATGGACCTGATCCGTGCCCTGGCTCAGAACCCGCCGCTGATCGCTCTTTTGATCGCTGACCTGGCAAAATTCATGTTCAACTTCGTTTTGATGGGCGTTGCCACCTATTACTTTACTTATATTGCCAACAGCGCGGGACTGCTGTCCACTTACATGCTGGTAACCAATATCTTCTGTGTAATCGGCGCTTATTTCAGTAAGACTCTGAGCAACCGTTTCACTACCAGAACTACCGCCATCGGCGTTATGGCTATCCAGGCTGTTCTGCTGATCGTATCCTATCTCTTCTATAATAACGTAACCATCGTTATCGTGCTGATGAGTATTGCTATGTTCGGATACGGCATTACATATGCATGTACACCGGCTCTTTACGGCGACACCATCGTATACAGCGAGTGGAAGACTGGAAAGAATGCAGCCGGCTGGATCAGCGGATTGCAGAACGTACCGCTGAAGGTTTCCATTATGACCCGCGGCGTTATCATTTCCGCATGTCTGGCAATGGGACAGTTCAGCGCGGATATCGATCCGGCGGCAGCTTCCGAGCAGCTGAAAAACGCCATCAGTATCGGTTTTATGGTGATTCCGGCGATCGCTCTGATCGTTGCTGTTCTGGCACTGATCTTTGGTTTCAGACTGACCAAGGATAAAGTAAACCAGTACGCGGCGGAAATCGCATCCCGTTCATAAGAAGCGAAAGAAACAGTTGGAAAACGGAATGGATGAAAGCATCAGATTTTTATTGAATCTGCAGATGATTGCAGATGAGCTTATGATAAAAATACCGGATGTACAGCTTTACGCCGGAGAGGACAAAAGAATCCTGGAGGGTATCTGCTTTTACCAGCCCGGTACGGAGATGGTTCCGCAGTATGCTTATATTGCGAGAGCAGAGGAACTTAAGGAGGTTGTTGTTCCGGAAGAGCACTGTTCTGTTATATTGCTGGGCGAGGTTCCAAAGGCCTGGGATAACGGTTTTCATACGATTATTCAAATCCCGGGCAGCCAGGATCTGCTTGAGGTCATGAATCTGTGTCTGGCGGCTTACCGCAGACACAGATTATGGGCCGAAAAGCTGCAGAATATCGTGATGCGGGAGGGGACCGTAGATGAACTGTGCAGAGCCAGTTATGTTTATTTTCAGAATCCCCTGTTTGTCCATGATGCGCAGCTGCGGATCATATCCTGTCCTGTCTGGCGGGAAGGGATGATCCCCTGGGAAAAGGATGAGATCACCGGGCTTTTGATCACCCCGCTGGAAGAACTCAATGAGCTGAAAACAGACAGTGAATACCTGAGCACCCTGACTACAAAGGATGCTCAGATCTTTTCTGCGGAGCTGCGCGGCTACCGGGATATCTACGTCAATATCTGGGATGATTTCGGGAATTATGAGGCGCGTCTGGTGATCTGCGAGATCGAAAATCCTTTGAAGCCCGGACAGTTTGCCGCGGCGGAATATCTGGCGGATCTGGTTCGACTTACCCTTTCCCGCAGAGGCCATCTGGACAATACGTATAAGCGCACCTTGTACCGGATGCTGACGGAGATGATTCAGGGCAAAACCTTTTCCAATTCCGAGATCGAAAAGCGGATTGCCCAGAGCAAATGGCGGATGGACGACAGCTATATCTGCATCCGGATGGATGCGGAGGAGCAGGAGGGAAGTCCCGGTTCTTCCGTCAGCGTGTGTAATTACGTGGAAGCCCAGGTCGACGGCAGCAAAGCTTTTTATCATGAAAATAAAATCTGCATCATCATCAATTTGTCAATTAACGATCATTATACTTCTGATATAGCAAGCATTCTCAGAGATGGTCTGTTCAAGGCCGGATTCAGCAATGTTTTTCACGATTTTACCCGCCTGAAACATTATTACCGTCAGGCTTCCACAGCGTTGGAATACTGCCGGAGACGGAATGATACCAGATGGTATTACAGTTTTGACGATATTGCCATGGACTATATCGCAGATCTGTGCTGTACCGAGTTTGAGGCGGAGGATCTGTGTGCCTGTAAGCTGAGAAAGCTGCAGGAGTATGACGGACAGAATCATACGGAGCTGTTCAAAACGCTCTGTACATATGTGATGAATGAACGGAATACCGTTGCTACGTCCTCTCAGCTTTATGTGGGGCGCAGTACGTTATACTATCGTTTGAGAAAGATTAAAGAGATTACGGGACTGGACGCGGAAAGCGTGGCGGAACCCGTACAAAATCTATATCTGAAACTTTCCATTTTTATCATGGAAAGGCAAAAAAGCAAGAAAGGAGAGTGATTTTTTTTGCTTACACCAAAGCAGAATTTACTGGAAACCCTGAAAAAAGACGGCAAACCGGAGTGCCTTTGCAATTCCTTTACCATGTTCCGGGGGATCCCGGGAGATCCCTGTTTCAAACTGATCCGCGGAAACCGTGTCAGAGGAACCACATCCTATGACCAGTGGGGAACTTTGATTCTGTTTCCGGAGGATGCCCCGGCGGCGATTCCTCATGTAACACCGGAGAATCAGGTGATCAAAGATATCACAGAGTGGAAAAAATATGTGAAAGTGCCGGATTTGATCGGCAAATGCTCCGAGGGCTGGGAAGATGCTCTGGAGGCAAAAAGCAAAATCGATCAGGATAAATACCTGACGATGGTAGTTATGGGAACGGGTATCTTCGAGCAGCTGCATATGCTGATGACTTTTGAAGATACGCTGATGAATTTCCTGCTGGAGCCGGAAGCCATGCACGAACTGATCGATGTGATATGCGAATACCGTCTTACCTATATGAAACTGGTGGTGGAACACCTTCATCCGGACTGTATCGTATCCCATGACGACTGGGGAGCAAAAGACAGTCTGTTCATGTCTGCGGAGACCTGGAGAGAATTCTTCAAAGAGCCTTACCGGAAACTGTATGACTATCTGCATTCCCAGGGCGTGATCGTAATGCACCACGGGGATTCCTACATGGAGCCCATCGTGGAAGATATGGCGGAGATTGGCGTGGATATCTGGCAGGGTGTCCTGGTGACCAACAACATTCCGGCGATTTCCGAAAAAGTAGGCGACCGGATGCTGCTGATGGGCGGTATCGACTCCGTGATCGACCGTGAAGACGCGACAGAAGAGGAAATCCGTAAGGAAGTGAGAAGAGCCTGCAACGAGTACGGCGAGTTGAAGGGTTACTGGCCCGGCATTACCTACGGCGGTCCTGGTACGATCTATCCCCATGTGGAAGAGATCGTAATCGATGAAATCAACAAATATAATATGGAGCGCTTTGGCGTAGCGATTTCATAAAAGGAGGTATGACTATGACGGCAAAAGAAATTTTCCTGGAGACTATAAAAAAAGACGGCAAACCGGAACGGCTTTTGAAACAGTTTGAAGGCCTTACGTTTTATCCGCCGAACCCGGCAAGCACCTATATCAGAGGAAACCGCCACCGCGGTATGGATCCGCTGATGGACCGTTTCGGCACCATGATTCTCTGGCCGGAAGATCAGCTGGCAGCCATGCCTCATGTGACGGAGGAGAATAAGGTAATCAGCGATATCTGCGAGTGGAAGGAACAGCTGAAAATGCCGGATCTGATGGCAAACTGCTCCGACCCGGAACTGTGGAAGCCTTTCAAGGAAAAAGCAGACGAGATCAAGGCCAGCGGAAATCTGTTTATGGCTTTCATGCCCACCGGTGTGTTCGAACGTCTTCACTTCCTGATGGGATTCGAAGATATGCTGGCAAACTTCCTGCTGGAGCCGGAAGCCATGATGGAACTGTGCGAAGCTATCGGTGAATATCGCTTCCAGTATATGAAACTGATCGTGGATAATCTGCAGCCGGATGTGATGCTCTCCCACGATGACTGGGGATCCAAACAGCAGCTGTTTGTCAGCCCGGATACCTGGAGAGAATTTATCAAACCGCAGTATGCGAAAACATACGGCTACATGAAGGAGAAAGGTGTGATCGTAATGCACCATGCAGACTCCTTCATGGAACCCATCGTGGAAGATATGGTGGAACTGGGCGTGGATATCTGGCAGGGTGTTCTGCCTCAGAATGATATTCCCAAACTCCAGAAACAGCTGGATGGACGGATGACGCTGATGGGCGGTATCGATGCCGCCATCGTAGATCAGGCTGATTCCACAGAGGAAGTGATCCGTGCCGAAGTGCGCAGAGCCTGCGAAGAATACGCGCCGGGCGGACATTTTATCCCCTGTATCACTTATGGCGGACCGGGTTGTCTGTATCCCCATGTGGATCCATTCATCGATGATGAGATCGATCGTTACAATCAGGGAAAATAAAAACATAAAATGCACAGAAAATGGACAGTGTACTGGTATGTTACCGGTACACTGTTTTTATTGGTGGATATTCTCTTCCCGTTCTATTATGGTGAAAGAAAAAAGGAGTGCAATGATTATGAACAAAACAGAAATCTATGAAATGGCGATGCAGGAGATGATAGAGGAAAATCTCAGACTGCGAAGGAAATCGTGTACAGAGCAGGAGAAAAAGCAATATGAAAATGTCAGCGCCCTGGCGGAGCAGGTTCAGGATATTCTGAAAAAGCTGGAGCCAAAAGACGGCCGCGTCATCGACGCATATGTGGAGCAGATTCATGCGATCGCCCAGAAAGAGTGTGAGTATCTGTATGCACAGGGAGTGCGGGATGGAATAGAACTGCTGAAAAAACTGAACATTTTCTAAAAAGCGTAAGGTCCGCGGCGGCGGACCTTTTCTTTTTGCCGGTTGCGGTCACAGGAATTTCAGGGTATACTGTATGGGAAACCGACTGACCGGACAAAAAGCCGGAAACAGTCTTGATAAGGAGCGATAATGAAAAAAATAGTAATTCTGGATGGATATACGATTAATCCGGGCGATCTGTCCTGGGAAATGTTTCGTACGCTTGGAGAATGCAGATTTTACGACCGGACGCCCCAGGAACTGGTGGCGGAACGATGCCGGGATGCCGATATTGTATTGACCAGCAAGGCCGTTTTTTCAAAAGAAGTGATCTTAAAACTGCCGCGGCTTGCGTACATCGGCGTGCTGGCGACCGGATACAATGTAATCGATCTTGCGGCCGCCGGCGAACGGGGGATCGTAGTGACCAATATACCGGCCTACAGCACAGAGGCGGTGGCACAGATGGTCTTTTCTTTGCTGCTGGATTTTTGCAGCCATGCAAGAGAGCACAGCGAAGGAGTAAAAAGGGGAAAATGGTCAGAATGTCCGGACTTTTGTTACTGGGATTTTCCCATCATCGAGCTGGCAGGAAAAACCATGGGCATCGTTGGATTTGGCAGTATCGGGCAGCAGACGGCAAGGATTGCCTCTGCGATGGGAATGAAAGTAATCGTCTGGAGCCGGACCCGAAAAGAAGCGGAGATGGGATTTCCTTTCGTGTGGGCGGATTCCCTGCAGGAACTTCTCGGACAGTCGGATGTGGTCAGCCTTCACTGCCCGCTTTTCCCACAGACTCATCATATGATCAACAAAGAGACGCTGTCTTTCATGAAGCCGGATGGGATCCTGATCAATACAGCCAGGGGAGCGCTGGTGGACGAGAAGGCCCTGGCGGATGCGCTGAGAGAAAAAAGGATCGCCGGCGCCGCTTTGGATGTATTGGAACAGGAGCCGCCAAAGAAGGATAATCCGCTGTTCTTATTGGAAAACTGCTTGATTACGCCCCATATTGCATGGGCTGCAAGGGAGGCCAGAACCAGACTGATCGATCTGGCATACCGGAACCTGAAAGGATATCTGGAGGGCAGTCCGATCAATGTGGTCGGCCGGGATTCAGAAAAGAAGGAGAGATAATTATGGGATTTCGTATGTATGTACCTACTAAAATTGTATTTGGAGAAGGAAAGCTAAATACCCTTTCCAGACAGAGACTGCCGGGCAAAAAAGCGCTGCTGGTGATCTCTTCCGGAAAATCTGTCAAGGAAAACGGAGCGCTGGCCAGGACGCAGGAACAGCTGAAGGAGGCGGGGATCGACTGGGTGCTGTTTGATCAGATTATGGCCAATCCGCTGAAAAGCGCGGTGATGGCCGGCGCAGCCTGCGCCAGAGAAAACGGCTGTGATCTGGTGGTGGCGCTGGGAGGCGGCAGCGTGATGGACGCGGCAAAAGCCATCGCGGCTATGGCAGTCAACGACGGAGATCTCTGGGACTATGTGGTCGGGGGAACGGGAAAGGAACAGCGGCTGACCAAAAAGCCGCTGCCCATCGTAGCGATCACCACCACGGCCGGCACCGGCAGCGAAGTGGATGCTTTTGGCGTGATCACCAACGATGAAACCAATGAGAAGATCGGATTTGGAGGCCAGGCCTCCCTGTTTCCGGCTGTGGCGGTGGTAGATCCCCAGCTTATGGCTTCCGTGCCGCCGCTGTTTACGGCTTATCAGGGATTTGACGCACTGTTTCACAGCGTGGAGGGTTATATCGCTTCCACGGCCAATCTGATGAGCGATATGTACGCGCTGACGGCCATAGAAAACGTAGGAAAATATCTGCCCCGCGCCGTCCGGGACGGCGGTGATAAAGAGGCGCGGGAGGGTCTGGCTTTTGCCAATATACTTTCCGGTGTGGTGATGACCATCAGCGCCTGCACCAGCGAGCATGCGATGGAACACGCCATGAGCGCCTACCATCAGGATCTGCCCCATGGAGCCGGTTTGATCATGATATCCAGGGCCTATCACAGCCACTTTATCGAAAAGCAGGCATGTGATCAGCGTTATGTGAGGATGGCGCAGGCGCTTGGCATGCCGGAGGCGAAAGAGCCGTCTGATTTTATCCGGGCGCTGGAAAAACTCCAGGAGGACTGCGGCGTGGCCGGCCTTAAGATGGCTGATTTTGGAATCGGCAGGGAAGAGTTCGCTTTGCTGGCGCGCAATGCCCGCGATACCATGGGGGGACTGTTTCGCTGTGACCGCATTCCTCTTTCCGAGGAAGAATGTATTGCCATTTTTGAAAAGTCATACTAAAAAGATATGGGACGACAGGAGGAAATATGGTTAGCATCATTGATGAAGAAGTAAAATCCATTACCCGGGAAATCCTGGAGGATTACACCCGGGGAAGGGATATTGATAAAATGGACGATCTGTTTGATCAGCTGGATAAAGATATGATCATCCAGATCATCCAGAAGCTGCTGAAGATTATCTATCCGGGATATTACCGGGATAAAACTTACAAAATCTATGACGTCAACAATTATCTGTCTTTGCTTATTGAGGACGCCATGTACAATCTGAACAAGCAGATTGCCTTTGTGCTGAAGTACGAAAACCACAGGGAAGGGAAAAAAGAGGAAGGGACAGAAAGCAGAGCCAGAGAAAAGACGGTGGCCTTTTTTCAGAAAATCCCGCAGATCAGAGCGTTTCTGGAAACCGATCTGCAGGCGGCCTTTGACGGCGACCCTGCCGCCTACAGCAAGGATGAGGTCATATTTGCCTATCCTGGTATGCTGGCCATCACCGTATACCGCCTTGCCCATGAGCTTTATCTGATGAATGTGCCGCTGATTCCGCGTATTATGACAGAGTATGCCCATGACCGCACAGGAATCGATATCCATCCCGGCGCGTCCATCGGCAAATATTTCTTTATCGATCATGGCACGGGCATCGTGATCGGGGAGACGACGGTGATCGGCGACAATGTAAAGATCTATCAGGGCGTGACGCTGGGAGCGCTCTCCACCAGAGGCGGGCAGAAGCTGCGCAATGTGCGCCGTCATCCCACCATCGGCGATAATGTGACCATTTATTCCGGTACGTCGATCCTGGGCGGAGAGACGAAGATCGGAAAAGATGTGGTGATCGGAAGCAACGCCTTTATCACCAAATCCATTCCCGAGGGCACCAAGGTGACCATCAAAGGACAGGAACTGATCTATAAATATGGGAATACCGAGATGATGCAGGCGATGGAACTGGAATAGGAGATCGGGAAAGAGAGCAGAAGGGAAGGGTGTAATATGAACAGGACGGGACTGGTTCTGGAAGGCGGCGCCATGCGCGGTATCTATACGGCGGGAGTGCTGGATGTGTTTCTGGAGGAAGGGATTCATTTTGACGGTGTAATCGGCGTGTCTGCGGGAGCAATCCACGGGATTTCTTATGTGGCGAAGCAGAAAGGAAGAAGTATCCGCTATTATAAAAAGTACTGCAAAGACCGGCGGTTTATGAGTTTTTGGAGCCTTTTGACCACGGGAAGCATTGTGGGAGAAAAATTCTGCTATCACGATCTTCCGGAGAAGCTGGATCCCTTTGATTATGAGGCGTTCGACCATTCTGACACAGAATTTTATGCGGTTTGTACCAACCTGGAGACGGGGCGGGCGGAGTATCTGAAAATTACCAATGCCAGAGAGCAGATGGATCTTCTCAAAGCGTCGGCTTCCATGCCCTACGTTTCGAAAATTGTGGACTGGGAAGGAAAAAAACTGCTGGACGGCGGCTGTGCAGACAGTATCCCCGTGCGGGCTTTTCAGTCGATGGGATTTGATAAAAACGTGGTGGTGCTGACAAGAGAGGACGGGTATGTGAAACTTCCGGAAAATGCCGGGATGGCCCGGACCGTTTACCGGAAATATCCTTTGTTTGCCAGGACGATCGCCGGACGGTATGAGAATTATAACAGAACGGTTCGCGATATCAAAGGGATGGAAGAAAAAGGAGAGATTTTCGTGATCCGTCCCAGTGTACGGCTGACGATTCCCAGGATGAGCCATGACAGGGAAGAACTGCAGAAGGTATATGACATCGGAAGAAGGGATGCAAAAAAACGACTGACAGAAATGAAAAACTGGCTGGAAGGGTAAAAAACGGCCCCTGACAGGAAAGGCCTTCTTTCCTTTCCTGCCGGGGGCTTTTCAGGTCATATTGGCAAAGCGCTCTACGGCTTTGGTGAAATTCTGAATGGTTTTATCTGCGTCACCGTGTTCGATTCCATCGCGGACACAATGCTGGATGTGCCCCTCCAGAATAACCTGTCCGGCTTTGTGCAAGGCGGATTTGGCGGCGTTGATCTGGGAAAGGATATCCTCACAGGGAATGTCTTCATCGATCATGCGGTCGATGGCCTGAACCTGGCCGATGATTTTTTTTAATCGTCTGTGCAGATTCTCTGCGTCCATACATTGTCTCAATCTCGATCCCTCCAATGCGTATGGTTTTTTCTAATCATATCCGGAAGTTTGTCATTTGTCAATAAACAGTGTATACTTAGTTACAAGATCACATCTTGGAGGAAAGCCTATGAAAATCATTACGGATTCTGCCGCCGATATCACGGCGCAGCAGGCGGAAAATATGAAAATAGAGATTGTTCCCATCCGCATTCAGTTTGGGACAAGGGAGTGTCCCATGGATACGGAGGAAGATTTTGATGATTTCTTTCGGCAGCTGCAGCAAAGCCGGGAACTGCCGAAAACCAGCCAGCCTTCTCCCCGGGAATATCTGCGCCTTTTTTCGGAGGCGCAGCAGGCAGATGAGGAAGTACTGGTCATCACTCTATCCAGCGGCTTAAGCGGCACCATCAATGCGGCGCAGCTGGCCAGATCCATCAGCGGATACGAAAAAATATGGATTCTTGATTCCGAGCAGGCGATTACCACCCAGCGTTATCTGGTGGAGCGTGCGGCGGCTCTGCGGGATGAAGGGCAGGACGCGGCGCAGATTGCAGAATATCTTTCCGATTTGCGGAGGAAGATGACGGTCTGCGGGATGCTGGATACGCTGACCTATCTGAAAATGGGAGGCAGGATTCCGGCGGCCCTGGCTTTTTTAGGCAATACGCTGCATATCAAGCCGGTGATCGAACTAAAAGATAAGAAGCTGGTTATGCTGGGAAAGGCCAGAGGGCGCAAAAGCGCCATCCAGTGTCTCTGGAAGGAGTTTGAAGAAAAAAAGCCGGATGACAGCCACCCGGTCTATTTCGGGTACACTCTGGATCGGGAATTCGGACAGGAGTTTATGGAGATGACAAGAAAGAGGTACGGATTGAAAAACTGCCGTTTGGTTCCGGTGGGCGGTGTGATCGGTACTCACGTGGGCCCCTCCTGTATCGCCATCAGTTTGTTCATAAATAGCATAAGCATGAGAAAAAGCATATGATTTTGTGGAAAACATTAATGTTGAAAATGCGATAAAAATCCCGAAAATTTTGCGGATACCTACAAATATTCACGTTTTTCGATGGTTCCGCCCCTTAAGTTGTCGAACGAAAGTTTCCAAAAAATGGGAAATCCGCTTGATTTGAAATATTAACCTTTCTATAATTGTATCAAGGCAGAAAAACATACAGCTGCCAGGGGCGCCCTGCTAAAAAACATCATGCAGGAGGAGTAGTATGGAAAAGTTGAATATTGCAATCGCAGATGATAACGAGCGGATTGTAAATCTGCTTGGCTCCATTATCCGTGAGGATGAGGATCTGGAGCTGGTCGGGCAGGCAGATAACGGAAAAGACATATACAATATCATAAAGGAAAAGGAGCCGGATGTGGTGCTGCTGGATATTATCATGCCGAAGGTGGACGGCCTTACGGTGATGGAAAAGGTAAACCAGGACCAGACGATGAAAAAACATCCGGCCTTTATTGTGGTGTCTGCAGTGAGCCAGGAGCGGATTACAGAAGACGCCTTTAATCTGGGCGCATATTACTATATTCTGAAACCCTTTGATAACGATATGATTATCAATCGGATCAAACACATCAGGCATCAGGCGGGAAACAGAGACCGGGGAAGAGATGCCAGAAAAATAAACGGCCACGATAAGAAAAACGATTATCTTGAGAAAAATCTGGAAATGGACGTGACGAATATCATTCACGAGATCGGGGTGCCCGCGCATATAAAAGGATATCAGTATCTGCGGGACGCCATCATCATGTCGGTACAGGATATGGAAATGCTCAATTCCATCACTAAAATTCTGTACCCTACGATTGCAAAGAAACATCAGACAACTCCCAGCCGCGTGGAACGCGCCATACGCCATGCCATCGAGGTGGCCTGGAGCAGAGGAAAGATGGATACTATAGACGAACTGTTTGGATATACGGTCAGCACCGGAAAAGGAAAACCGACGAATTCGGAGTTCATTGCGCTAATTGCCGATAAAATTCGTCTTGAATATAAAAATATTTAGTCAAAACAGCAATATAAGGCTTTCCTAAAGTATTAAAATACGGTATAATATCTAATTATAGGTGTTAAAGGTTAGGGAGGTTCTCACATGAAAAATGTATTGTTTGTAGCATCGGAGGCGGTTCCTTTTATTAAAACGGGCGGCTTGGCGGATGTGGTTGGTTCTTTGCCGAAATGCTTTCCGAAAGAGTATTTTGATGTCAGAGTCATTATTCCGAAATATGCCTGTATGAAGCAGGAATTCAAAGACAGCCTGCAGTTTGTTACGAGCTTTTATATGGATCTGAACTGGAGACAGCAGTATGTCGGAATTCTGGAAACGGAATATGAAGGTATCAAGTTTTATTTTATAGACAATGAAGAGCATTTCAGCGGAGACCGGCCGTACAGCGGGATGCCCTGGGACCTGGAGAAATTTGCATTTTTCTCCAAGGCTGCGCTTTCCATGCTTCCGGTAATCGGCTTTAGGCCAGATATTATTCACTGCCATGACTGGCAGACGGGTCTGGTGCCCGTCTATCTGAAAGAAAGATTTCAGGGCAATGAATTTTACTGGGGTATAAAATCTGTGATGACCATACATAATCTGAAATTCCAGGGTGTATGGGACATTCAGACGATAAAAAATATTACCGGCCTGTCAGATTACTATTTTACGCCGGATAAACTGGAGTCCAACCGGGACGCCAATTATCTGAAGGGCGGTATTGTTTATGCGGACGCCATTACGACAGTGAGTAATACGTATGCGGAAGAGATAAAGACTCCATTTTACGGGGAGGGCCTGGACGGGCTGATGCGGGCAAGAAGCAATAGTCTGCGCGGTATTGTCAACGGTATTGACTACGACGAATATAATCCCGAGACGGATCCTAACATTTTCAAACGGTATAATGCCAAGAATTTCCGGAAGGAAAAAGTCAAGAATAAAACGGCGCTGCAGGAGGAACTGGGATTGGAAGTAAATCCCAAGGCTATGATGATCGGCATGTGTACCAGACTGACGGATCAAAAAGGACTTGATCTGGTATCCTATGTCATGGAAGAATTGTGTCAGGACGCGGTGCAGATCGTGGTTCTCGGCACAGGCGATGCACAGTACGAAAACATGTTCCGCCATTTTGCGTGGAAATACGGGAACAAGGTATCGGCGAATATTTACTATTCGGAAGAACTGTCACATAAAATCTATGCCTCCAGCGACGCTTTCCTGATGCCTTCGCTGTTTGAGCCCTGCGGGCTGAGCCAGCTGATGAGTCTTAGATATGGTACGGTCCCCATTGTCAGAGAGACGGGAGGACTGAAAGATACGGTTATGCCTTACAATGAATATGAAAGCACGGGAACCGGTTTCAGTTTTATGAATTATAACGCCCACGAGATGCTGGGAACGATCCGGTATGCCGAGCGCATCTACTATGACAAAAAAAGAGAGTGGAATAAGATTATTGACAGAGCTATGGCATCTGATTTCTCCTGGGATCATTCAGCAAAACAGTATGAGGAAATGTATAACTGGCTGGCCGGATAAGTCATCGACAAAACGCAGTTTCCATTGTATTGGGAACTGCGTTTTCATGTGGTGCAAAAGCCTTAGCCGGCAGGAAGGATCTGCTTTACAGTGAAAGAAAAATCAGGTATACTTTTTTTGTCAGATCCATGCTGTCCGGGTCCGGACGGTATCTCCGCACAAAAACTGATTGACAAAGAAGTGAAAGTATACTACTATGGAAAATGACACGAACATAAGTTCGCGAAGAGGAGAAGATTATGGTAAACGAAGAAAAACAAAAAGCATTGGATGCAGCGATCGTACAGATAGAGAAAAATTTCGGAAAAGGAGCGGTGATGAAGCTGGGGGATTCCAGCGCCAATATGAATGTGGAAACGATCCCCACCGGTTCGCTCAGTTTGGATGTGGCCCTGGGGCTGGGCGGCGTTCCCAGAGGCAGGGTGATTGAAATCTACGGACCGGAATCCAGCGGAAAAACCACGGTGGCGCTTCACATGGTTGCCGAGGTGCAAAAGAGGGGAGGCATTGCCGGTTTTATCGATGCGGAGCATGCGCTGGATCCGGTATATGCAAAAAATATCGGCGTTGATATTGATAATTTATATATTTCCCAACCGGATAACGGGGAACAGGCGCTGGAGATAACGGAAACTATGGTGCGTTCCGGAGCGGTGGATATCGTCATCGTGGACTCTGTGGCGGCGCTGGTGCCCAAAGCGGAAATCGACGGAGAGATGGGAGACAGCCATGTGGGTCTCCAGGCCAGACTGATGTCCCAGGCATTGCGGAAACTGACCGGTGTAATCGGAAAATCCGGCTGCGTGGTGATCTTTATTAATCAGCTGCGCGAAAAAGTCGGGGTGCTGTACGGAAGCCCGGAGGTCACCACGGGAGGAAGAGCGCTGAAGTTTTACGCTTCCATCCGTATGGATGTGCGCCGGATCGAGGCGATCAAGCAAAATGGCGAGGTGGTGGGAAACCGTACCCGCATCAAGGTGGTAAAAAACAAGATCGCGCCGCCCTTTAAAGAAGCAGAGTTTGATATTATGTTCGGCAAGGGAATTTCCAGAGAGGGAGATATCCTGGAACTGGCGTCCAGCTGCGGCATCGTACAGAAAAGCGGAGCCTGGTTTGCTTACAATAGCGATAAGATTGGTCAGGGCCGTGAGAACGCCAAGCTGTACCTGCGGGAGCATCCCCAGGTGATGGAGGAGATCGAGCAGAAAGTGCGGCAGCTTTTTCATCTGGAAGGAGCCGGTCAGGAGACGCCGGAAACAAAACCAGAGACAGCAAAGCAGGATGAGTCATGACGGTGACGGAGATCTGTCCTGTGACAGCGAAAAAATGTCGGGTTATTCTGGAGGATGGAACAGAGTTTGTTCTGTATAAAAGCGAACTGTCCCGTTACGGGATCTGTCAGGGGGAAGCACTCGTACCGGAGAATCTTCAAAAGATTCTGGAGGAGGTGCTTCCCCTTCGTGCCAGAAAATATGCCATGAATCTGCTGCTGAAGAAAGACCGCACGGAAAAGGAATTGACGGAAAAACTGAGAAGGGCGGGTTATCCCGCCCAGGCGGCGCAAAACGCCGTCGACTATGTGAAGTCCTTCGGCTACATCGACGACGAAAGATACGCCGCGCATTTTCTGGAAATGGGAAGCGGGAAGGAAAGTCTGAAAAGCCTGTCCTGGAAACTGGCCGGCAAGGGAGTTTCACAGGAGATTATTGAGAAAGTGAAAGAGACTTTCCAGGAGAGTATTGATTCGGAAGAGGTGATACGAAATCTGGTGGAAAGACGGTTGGGAGGAAGGAAGCTGACAGATGAAAAGTCACTGCGCAATATGGCGGCCTATCTGGGCAGAAGAGGCTTTTCGGGAGAAGAAATCTGGCATGTTCTGAAAAAATACCGTCAGGAAGAGTAAAAAAGACAGAGAAAACAAGGGAGAAAACCCTTAAGAAAATCAGGAGCCTGTACTTGACATAATAAACAAAATCAGATAAAATTGTAGTGTTGTATTTGTACAATGAAAACTAAATAAGGAGGTGCTCCTGTAGTGACAACTATCATTGGAATTATTGTTGCTATAGTAATCACGCTGCTTATTGCGGTTCCTATTACTTGCAAGGCTGCAGTGGCCAACAAGGTAAAGCAGGATGCGGAAAAAGTTGGCACAGCCGAAGAAAAAGCAAGAAGCATAATAGATGAGGCATTAAAAACGGCTGAGACAAAGAAACGGGAAGCCCTTTTGGAGGCGAAAGAAGAATCTCTCAGAACGAAAAACGAACTGGAGAAGGAGACCAAAGAAAGAAGAGCCGAACTGCAAAAATATGAGAAGCGCGTTCTGTCAAAGGAAGAAGCGATTGACAGAAAAGCGGAAGCAATCGAACGGCGTGAGACGGAATACACAAACAAAGAAGCAGAGCTGAGAAAGAAAGAAAAAAAGGTCGATGAGCTGCATGCACAGGGAGTACAGGAACTGGAGCGTATCTCAGGGCTGACTTGCGAGCAGGCCAAGGATTATCTTCTGAAAGCAGTTGAAGATGAAGTGAAGATCGACACAGCGAAGCTTTACAAGGAGCTGGAGAGCAAGGCCAGAGAAGAGGCAGGCCGCAAGGCGAAGGAGTATGTGGTGACCGCCATACAGAAGTGTGCGGTGGATCACGTGGCGGAGACGACCATATCTGTCGTCCAGCTGCCCAACGATGAGATGAAAGGCCGGATCATCGGGCGGGAAGGCCGTAATATCCGCACGCTGGAAACGCTGACAGGCGTAGATCTGATTATCGATGACACACCGGAAGCGGTGGTTCTGTCAGGATTTGATCCTATCAGACGGGAAGTGGCGAGAATTGCGCTGGAAAAACTGATTGTGGACGGACGGATTCATCCGGCCAGGATCGAGGAAATGGTGGAGAAAGCAAAGAAAGAAGTGGAATCCACCATCCGGGAGGAAGGCGAGGCTGCCACGCTGGAAGTGGGTGTGCACGGGATTCATCCGGAACTGGTGCGTCTTCTGGGCAGGATGCGGTTCCGTTCCAGCTATGGACAGAACGCGCTGAAGCACTCCATCGAGGTGGCACAGCTGTCAGGTGTTCTGGCTGCAGAGGTCGGAGTGGATGTGCGTACGGCAAAACGCGCCGGATTGCTGCATGATATTGGAAAATCTATCGACCATGAAGTAGAAGGATCACATATTCAGATCGGTGTTGATCTGTGCAGGAAATATAAAGAATCTGCGGTGATTATCAATGCAGTGGAAGCCCATCACGGAGATGTGGAGCCGGAATCACTGATTGCCTGCATCGTTCAGGCTGCAGACGCTATTTCCGCAGCCAGACCGGGCGCCCGCAGAGAGACACTGGAAACATATACCAACAGGCTGAAACAGCTGGAAGATATCACCAATTCTTTCAAGGGAGTGGAAAAGTCTTATGCCATTCAGGCAGGTCGGGAGGTCCGTGTCATGGTAGTGCCGGATCACGTTACCGATTCCGATATGGTGCTTCTGGCCAGAGATATTTCAAAGCAGATCGAAGCGGAACTGGAATACCCTGGACAGATCAAAGTGAATGTAATCCGCGAGAGCCGTGTGGTCGATTACGCCAAGTAATTGTCCATGAAGGAGAAATAAAAAAGCGAAAAGCCGATCCGGTAAAAACCGGACGGCTTTTTTTACGCCGCGATTTGTCTGAAAATTCTTGCAGTAATATATAGTGAAGGCGATGCATAGGATAGATAAAAGCGGGGAGGATGGAAGATGAGATGGACAAAGATCAGACCGGAGGGCTCGATCCAGCTTTTTGCGACGCTTTATCTGGCAGCGTTTCTGGCCGGAGCGCTGGCGGCAAGCCAGCTCTGGAAAAAGGAGGATTTTCGTGAGTACCTGTCTCTGTATGCCATATTGGAACAGAACAAAAGCACATGGCAGGATATGAAAAAATATGTTTTGTTTTTGCTGCGTGAGAAAGGGGTTTTTGCAGCGGTCTGCATCATCGCCGGTCTGGCTGGCGCAGGTGAAATCATGGCGGTTCTGTCTGCACTGTGGCTGGGATTTTTGGGGGGCGTTTTGGCAACGGTTTTCCTGCTGCAGGCCGGGCTGGAGGGCTTTCTGTTTTGCATGGCCGGAATCCTTTCGCAGCTGTTATTTTACATACCGGCGGTGATTCTGTTTCTGCTGATCATGGGAAAACAAAGACGTATGATACCCGGCGGCGCCATGTCCCCGGTGGAAATCAGAAACGTGCTTTGTATCTGTCTGATTTTCCTGTCTGTCATGGTTCTTGGTATCCTGGTCGAAACTTATGTAAACTTAAATTTGCGAATGGATATTTTTTTGTAAAAAAAATTTTGTTTTGTTTTTACAAGATGTGGTGATGGGGAAAATAGAAGAACCGATATATAGTGGTTTGTCCAAAAGAGGGGGAAAATGGCGTAAAATAAAGGGAAAATAGCATTTGCTTTTCCGTGGGAAGATGATTATAATAGATTATATTTGAAGGGTGAGTTGCTTAAATAACAGAAGATAAGGATATTATTTTCCATGACGGATGCAATTTGTAAATTTATTCATTATTTACATAATGTAAAGAAGACTTCGAAAAATACGGAAGTATCATATGAAAGAGATCTGAAAAAGATGGAACAGTATTTGGCGACACTTCAGATTACGGATGTTGTTCAGGTAACAGAAACCCATTTGAATTCTTATATGCTGTATCTTGAACGTGAGAAATTTGCTCCCTCTACCGTTTCCCGAAATGTGGCGGCCATGAGGGCTTTTTTTCAGTATTTGCTGAAGGAGCAGGTGATCGATCATGATCCGACAGACCATCTGAAGCCGCCGAAGGTGGAGAAGAAAGTTCCGGAAATTCTTACGGTGGAGGAAGTGGATCTGCTTTTGAAACAGCCTTCCTCTGATACGCCAAAGGGACTGCGTGACAAAGCGATGCTGGAGATCCTTTATGCAACGGGAATCCGGGTCAGCGAGTTGGTACATCTGGAATTGTCTGATCTCAATCTGCGGATGGGCTATATCGTCTGCACGGAACACAGTAAGGAGCGGATGATTCCCTTTGGCAGCATGGCCCGGAAATCTTTGGAGGATTATCTGGATCGCGGCCGTCCGGCTTTAGTGGGGGCGGCTGACTGCGGGATGCTGTTTACCAACTGTTCCGGCAATCCCATGAGCCGTCAGGGGTTCTGGAAGATTTTAAAAGGATATGCCAGAGCAGCCAATATCATGACGGATATCACCCCCCATACGCTGCGCCATTCCTTTGCTACCCATCTGATTCAGAACGGCGCAGATTTAAAGAGCGTTCAGGAAATGCTGGGGCATGCGGATATCTCATCAACTCAGATGTATCTCCATATGAATATGAACAAAATAAGGGATGTCTATGTGAAAGCCCATCCCAGAAAGTAAGAAAGAGTTCCCCGAAAGGAACTCTTTCTTTATGGATTTAACACAGCTCGGCAATGGTATGGATCAGTTTTCGGGAATCCTCCCAGCCAAGGCAGGGATCCGTGATGGATTTTCCGTAAATATGGTTGGGACCGATTTTCTGGTTTCCTTCTTCGATATAACTTTCCACCATCACGCCTTTGATCAGGCGGGCGATATCCGCAGAATGGCGCCGGCTGTGAAGCACTTCCTTGACGATGCGGATCTGTTCCCGGAACTGTTTGTTGGAATTGGAGTGATTGGCGTCCACGATGGTGGCGGGGTTTTCCAGATTCCGTTCATTATATTTTTCCAGAAGCAGCTGCAGATCTTCATAATGGTAGTTGGGGATGGCGTTGCCGTGTTTGTTCACCGCGCCCCGTAAAATCGTATGCGTGAGGGGATTGCCGTGGGTATGGGCTTCCCAGTTGCGGTAAATGAAGCTGTGGCCGTGCTGGGCTGCCACAACGGAATTCAGCATAACGGAAATATCGCCGCTGGTGGGATTTTTCATGCCTACGGGGACGTCCATGCCGCTGGCTACCAGACGGTGCTGCTGGTTTTCCACAGAGCGCGCGCCGATGGCCACATAGGACAGCAGATCGTCAATATACCGCCAGTTCTCCGGATAAAGCATCTCATCGGCGGGGGTCAGTCCCGTTTCTTCAATGGAACGCATGAAAATCTTGCGCACGGCAATCAGTCCGTGGAGCAGATCCGGTTTTTTTAAAGGATCCGGCTGATGGACGATTCCTTTGTAGCCTTCTCCGGTGGTGCGGGGTTTATTGGTATAAATGCGGGGAATCAGAATCAGGCGGTCGGTCACTTCTTCCTGAACCCGTGCCAGCCGGTTGGTGTAATCGCAGACTGCGTCTTCGTTGTCCGCGGAACAGGGGCCGATGATGACGAGAAATTTATCAGATTCGCCGGTCAGCACCTGGCGGATCATGGCGTCCCGTTTCTGTTTTGCGCTGATGATACGCTGTGTCAGGGGAAATTCTTCTTTTATTTCAGCAGGAGTCGGTAATTTTTTTGTCAATTCTATACTCATTTCTTTTTCAAGTCCTTTCGCTCTTTGTCGATTCGAGTTTTTTGCGAATTCATTATAATACAACTTTTATTTCTTGTCGACATGGAAATACATGCGGGGGCGGATTTTCGGCAGATGTATCAAACCGAAGACCAGTGAAAGACCGCAATATGTAAGTGTTATCACACAGAGGGATATTCCGGTCTGCCAGAGAAGATTTCTCCGGTTCCAAAAAGGCAAAGAGGAGACAAAACGGGAACATCCGACCGAGAGGATCAAAAAGAAGACAGGCCGGATGAGCGCGTTTTTCGCAGAAAAACGCAGCACCCCTTCGCGGGACAGGGTAAAGGAGCATAAGATGACAAGCAAAAGTTCGTTTCCCATGATTCCCAAAAGACAGCCGATGATTCCAATACGGGGCGTCAAAAGAAGTACACACAGAAGGCGAAGGGTCTGTGCGGTCAGGCTGTAAAGGAAAAAATGGGAGGTTTTGCCAAGACCGTGTAAAATGCCGGACAGGGAAGCGGACAAATACAAAAAGGGACAAAGAAGAGCGAGAACGCGGATCATCACGCCGGCCTGCGCATTGTGAAATAAAAGCATCCCCAGAGAATCCCCGCAGGTAAAAAAGACGCCGAAACAGTAGACGCCGAGTAAAAGCCCGCCGCGAAGGGTTCGTTCCACCATCAGGGCGATGCGGCAGGTTTCCCCTTTGGTTCTGGAACCGGACACTGCGGGGAGGAGCACCACGGAGAAGGATTGCGTGATGGCGGATGGAAATAACAGCAGCGGAAGAGCCATGCCGGTGAGGATGCCGTAGACGGACAAAGCATCGGCCGAGGATAATCCGTATTGCTGCAGGCTAAGAGGGATGAGCAGACTCTCGGCGCTGCGGAGCAGATTTAAAAAAAGGCGGTTGGCTGTCAGCGGTGCGGCAAGTAGCACAATATGGGTCAGGCAGTGTTTCCAGGAGGAGGGCCGGATCCGGTATCCGTCTGCACGAAGATCCTTTTGCAGGAAAAAAAGGAGGAAGGCGAAAGAAAATACTTCCGACACCGCTGTACCGGCCACGGCCAGAATGGGCGTAGGTTCCATTCCCTTTTGCAGCATCAGCCGCCAGAAAATCAAGGAGGCGGATACCCGGATCAGCTGCTCCAGCAGCTGCGCCACAGAAGGCAGACAGGTGTTTTGACTGGCAAAATACCAGGAGACCATGCAGATATGCAGGGCTCCAAAAGGAATCGTCCAGGCCATCAGCTTTATCAGCGGGATGCAGGCGGGCTGCTTTAATATATTTAAACAGAACCATTCACAGCCCAAATAAAGCGCTGCAAAGACAGCAAGAGAAAGCAGCAGAGTAAAAAGACAGCCGGCGATTAGAAAATCCTGGGCGCCTTTCAGATCCCGGACAGCTTTGCGTTCACTGATACATCTGGTCAGAGCCGTCTGGATGCCGGAGACACACAGCGCATACGCCAGAGAAAAAAGCGGGAAAATCATCTGGTAGATCCCAAGACCCTGCGCACCGATGGCATGGGAGAGGAATATTTTATAGAAAAAGCCGATCAGACGGCCGGCAAAGCCGGCGGCAGTCAGAAGAAGGGCTCCGGTGACAAGACGCTGCTGTTTGATCATGGCAGCCTCCAAAAAACCGATTTTATAAAAAATATATTCTGACAAGGTGCTTGACAGAACAGAGGAATGATGATATCCTATCCACAGAAAACCCGAGTGAAATAGTCGGAATTAAAAAGGTGAGTAAAGTGAAATTATCAACGAAAGGCAGATACGGTCTGCGGGCGCTGATCGATCTGGCGGCCAACGATACAGGGGAAGCGGTATCAATCCAGAGTATCGCCGGCCGGCAGAATATCTCGGAAAGCTATCTGGAGCAGCTGATGCGTCTGATGCGAAAAGGCGGTCTGGTGGTCAGCGTCCGGGGAGCGGGAGGCGGTTATCGTCTTGCCAGACCGGCACAGGAAATCTCAGTGGGTGATATCTTAAGGGCGTTAGAAGGCAGCCTGGAAGCGGTCACCTGTCCGGGAAATCAGGAAGAAAAGGGCTGCGAGGGCGCAGACTTTTGCGTCACCCGTTACGTCTGGCAGAGAATCAACGACAGTATTACCCAGGCGGTGGACAATATCATGCTGGATCAGCTGGCACAGGAAAGCCGCAGACTGCAGGAAAAGGGCGGCCCTGCCAACATCAATTGTAATAATTAGGAGAGTGACGGAATGAAAAAAGTAATTTATCTGGATAACGCGGCAACGACAAAGACTTCGCCGGAGGTTGTGGAAGCCATGCTTCCTTATTTTTCTGAACTTTACGGAAATCCCTCCAGCATCTACGCTCTGGCATCGGAGAGTAAGAACGCTGTCACGAAAGCGCGGGAGGAGATCGCAGAGGTTTTGCATGCAAAGCCGGAAAGCATTTATTTTACGGCAGGGGGGACGGAAGCGGATAACTGGGCGCTGAAGGCGGCGTTTGAAGCTTACGGAAAAGAAGGCTCCCATATCATTACCACAAAGATCGAACATCACGCTATCCTCCATACCTGCCAGTATCTGGAAAAGAGAGGGGCGCGGATTACTTATCTGGATGTGGATGAGGACGGTCTTGTGGATCCTGCGCAGCTGGAGGCGGCGATCACGGAAGATACGATCCTGATTTCCGTCATGTTTGCCAACAATGAAATCGGCACCATACAGCCCATCGAGGAAATCGGCAGGATTGCCCGGGAACACGGCATCCTGTTCCACACCGATGCGGTGCAGGCTTTCGGGCAGGTACCCATCGACGTGGAGGCCATGCACATTGACATGCTATCCTCCAGCGCCCATAAGATCAAAGGACCGAAGGGAATCGGTTTCCTCTATATCCGTAAGGGGGTAAAGATCCGTTCCTTCATCCACGGAGGAGCGCAGGAGAGAAAGCGCAGAGCCGGTACGGAGAATGTGCCGGGAATCGTCGGCTATGGCTGTGCGGCTCGTCTGGCGGCACAAACCATGGAAGAGCGCAGGGCGAAGGAAACGCAGATGCGGGATTATCTGATCCAGAGAATCTTAAAGGAGATACCCCATACCAGGCTGAACGGTCATCCGACAAAACGGCTGCCCAACAATGTCAATATCAGTTTCCGCTTTGTGGAAGGCGAGTCTTTGCTGATCATGCTGGATATGGAGGGAATCTGCGCTTCCAGCGGATCCGCCTGCACTTCCGGATCCCTGGATCCTTCCCATGTGCTGCTGGCCATCGGCCTGCCCCACGAGATTGCCCACGGATCCCTGCGGCTGACGCTTGGCGATGAAACCACCAGGGAGGAGTTGGATTTCACGGTGGAGCAGATTAAAAAGATCGTGGAACGTCTGCGGGGTATGTCGCCTCTTTATGAGGATTTTGTGAAACGCCAGAATGAACAATAAAGGAAAAATTAACAGGAACAGGAGAAAGATATATGTACAGTGAAAAAGTAATGGATCATTTTCAGAATCCAAGGAACGTAGGAGAAATCGAAAACGCCAGCGGCGTGGGAACGGTGGGAAATGCCAAATGCGGCGATATCATGAGAATCTACCTGGATGTGGATGAAAATCAGATTATCCGGGACTGTAAGTTTAAGACCTTCGGCTGCGGCGCGGCAGTGGCCACCAGCAGCATGGCGACGGAACTGGTGAAGGGAAAAAGCATCCAGGAAGCGCTGCAGGTGACCAACAAAGCTGTAATGGAAGCGCTGGACGGACTGCCGCCGGTAAAAGTGCACTGTTCTTTGCTGGCGGAAGAGGCCATTCACGCGGCGCTGTGGGATTATGCACAGAAGCATGGCATCACCATAGAAGGACTGGAGAAACCAAAAGCCGATATCCACGAAGGCGAAGAAGAAGAGGAAGAAGAATACTGATGAGCAAAAAGAAAGTCGTGGTGGGCATGTCCGGCGGCGTGGACTCTTCGGTTGCCGCCTGGCTTTTAAAGGAACAGGGCTGGGATGTGATCGGCGTGACCATGCAGATCTGGCAGGAGGAGGAACCTTCTTTACAGGAGGAAAACGGCTGCTGCTGCGGCCTTTCCGCTGTGGAGGACGCCCGGAGGGTGGCTGCTGCCTTGGGGATCCCCCATTATGTGATGAATTTTCGCCGGGAATTCAAAGAACAGGTAATCGATTACTTCATCGATGAGTATCGAAGGGGACGAACCCCTAATCCCTGTATCGCCTGCAATCGTTACGTGAAGTGGGAGTCTTTGCTGAAACGAAGTCTGGATATCGGAGCAGATTATATCGCCACCGGCCACTACGCCCGGGTGGAACAGCTGCCGGGCGGCCGGTTCGCCATCCGCAATTCTGTGACGGCACAAAAGGATCAGACCTACGCCCTTTATAACCTGACGCAGGAGCAGCTGTCCCATACGCTGATGCCGGTGGGGGCTTACCGGAAAGAAGAAATCCGCGAAATGGCGCAGCAGCTGGGCCTTTTCGTGGCGGCAAAGCCTGACAGCCAGGAAATCTGTTTCGTGCCGGACAAAGATTACGCCGGTTTTATTGACCGCACCGTGGGAGAGAAGATGCCGGAAGGAAATTTTGTCAACGCAAAGGGAGAAATCCTGGGCAGACATAAGGGAATTACCCATTATACCATCGGCCAGCGAAAAGGGCTGAACCTTTCCATGGGACATCCGGTATTCGTGACGAAAATCTGCCCGGAAACCAATGAGGTGGTAATCGGGGATAACGAGGAGATTTTCCAAAGGGAAGTAAGAGCAAACCGCCTGAATTTCATGGCGGCAAAGCTGTCAAAAATCGGGGACTCCATGCGGGCGGCGGCCAAGATACGGTACAATCATGCAGGAGCGCCCTGCACCGTCACCCTTACGGGGGAGGATGAAATCCTTTGTACCTTTGACGAGCCGGTGAGGGCGGTGACGCCGGGACAGGCTCTGGTATTTTACGACGGGGAATACGTAGGAGGAGGGGGAACGATACTGTGATTTCGGATTACCATATGCATACCAGCTTTTCCGGGGACAGCACGGCAGATCCCCATGATATGGCAGATCGTGCCATATCCCTTGGCATGAAGTCCATCTGTATCACGGATCACATGGATACGGACAGCGAGGAGCCGGAATTTATCCTGGACACGGACCGCTATCTTCCTTACATGGAAAGGCTGCGCAAAGAGTATGAGGGCAGACTGGACATCCGCATCGGCGTGGAAATCGGAATGCAGACCGCCCTGGCCGGGCGCCACTGCGAGTATGTAAAACAGTATCCCTTTGATTTTGTAATCGCCTCCCTTCATCTGGTATACGGAAAGGATCCTTATTTTCCGGAGACCTTTGCCGGCCGGGAAGACCGGGAAGTATACCGCGCCTATCTGGAATCCCTGCTGGAAAATCTAAAGGCCTTTCACGAGTATCAGGTGGTGGGCCATATCGATTACGTTGTGCGCTACGGGGCGCATAAAGCAGAGCAATACGGATATACTGAATATGCTGATATTCTGGATGCGATTTTGCGCCGGGTCATTGAAGACGGCAGGGGAATAGAAGTGAATACGGCGGGCCTGCAAAAGGGGCTGGGGTTTCCAAATCCCCATTATGACGTCATCCGCAGATACCGGCAGCTGGGCGGCGAGATCGTGACGGTGGGATCGGACGCCCATGCGCCGGAACAAATCGGCAGCAATTTCTGTCTGATAGAGGACTTTCTAAGAGAAGCGGGCTTTCGTTACCGGACGGAATTCAAAGACCGTGTACCCGTTTTTATACAATTGTAACAAAGATGGAAGTTGTTTTTTAACACAAGTTTTACTTGATCTTTTATGACAAATTCTGTAAAATAGCATGTGGTGGGACTTTCCAGGTATATTTTACCGATGGAACCCATCTGTATATGCAAATATCATGTTTAGGAGGAATTAAGATGGCAGTAAAAGTAGCGATCAATGGTTTTGGACGTATTGGACGTCTCGCATTCAGACAGATGTTTGGGGCAGAAGGATATGAAGTAGTTGCAATCAACGACCTTACTTCTCCGAAAATGCTGGCACACTTACTGAAATATGATTCATCACAGGGAAAATATGCACTGGCAGATACGGTGAAAGCCGGAGAAGATTCCATCACAGTAGATGGAAAAGAGATTAAAATCTATGCAAAAGCAAATGCAGAAGAGCTTCCCTGGGGCGAAATCGGCGTGGACGTAGTTCTGGAATGTACAGGCTTCTATACATCCAAAGAGAAAGCTTCCGCTCATATCAAAGCAGGCGCAAGAAAAGTTGTTATCTCCGCACCGGCTGGCAATGATCTGCCGACTATCGTATACAATGTAAACCATGACACACTGAAACCGGAAGATACCGTTATTTCCGCGGCTTCCTGCACCACAAACTGTCTGGCTCCGATGGCAAAAGCGCTGAATGATCTGGCTCCGATCCAGAGCGGTATCATGAGCACCATCCATGCGTACACAGGCGATCAGATGATCCTGGATGGTCCGCAGAGAAAAGGCGATCTGAGAAGATCCCGTGCCGGCGCTATCAACATCGTGCCCAACAGCACAGGCGCTGCAAAGGCGATCGGACTGGTTATTCCGGAGCTGAACGGCAAACTGATCGGTTCCGCACAGCGTGTTCCGACTCCGACAGGTTCCACAACGATCCTGATCGCAGTGGTAAAAGGAAATGTTACCGTTGATCAGATCAACGAGGCAATGAAAAACGCAGCTACCGAGTCTTACGGATACAATGACGAGGAGATCGTATCCAGCGACGTGATCGGTATGACCTATGGTTCTCTGTTCGATGCGACACAGACCATGGTATCTCCGATGGAAAACGGCGATACTCAGGTTCAGGTTGTATCCTGGTATGACAATGAGAACTCATACGTAAGCCAGATGGTTCGTACCATCAAATATTTTGCAGAATTAGCATAAGCAATAAAAGATCCAAATGGGTCCGGTCTGATTGGACCGGACCTTTTTGTTAAGCGAAGGAGGACATGGCATGCTGAATAAAAAATCAGTGGACGATATCAACGTAAAGGGCCTGAAGGTTCTGGTAAGATGTGATTTCAACGTTCCGTTGAAGGATGGAAAGATTACCGATGAGAACCGTCTGGTGGCGGCGCTGCCCACCATTAAAAAACTGATCGCAGACGGAGGACGGGTGATTCTCTGTTCGCATCTTGGCAAACCAAAGGGAGAGCCGAAACCGGAACTTTCTCTGGCGCCGGTGGCAGAGCGTCTGACGCAGCTGCTGGGACAGGAAGTGAAATTTGCTGCGGATCCGGAAGTGGTAGGACCCAACGCCAAAGCGGCGGTGGAGGCCATGAAGGACGGAGAAGTTATTCTTCTGGAAAATACCCGTTACCGCAAAGAAGAGACAAAAAACGGCGAGGAGTTCAGCAAAGAACTGGCTTCCCTGTGCGATGTGTTTGTAAACGACGCTTTTGGTACCGCACACCGGGCGCACTGCTCCAATGTGGGTGTGACAAACTATGTGGACACCTGCGCAGTGGGCTATCTGATGCAAAAAGAAATCGACTTTTTGGGCAATGCGGTGAATAATCCGGAAAGACCCTTTGTGGCGATCCTTGGCGGTGCAAAAGTGGCGGATAAATTAAATGTTATTGCAAATCTGCTGGAAAAATGCGATACTTTAATTATCGGGGGCGGTATGGCCTATACTTTCCTGAAAGCCAAAGGCGGACAGATCGGTACCTCTTTGGTGGATGATGAGAAACTGGATTACTGCAAGGATATGATCGAGAAAGCGCAGAAGCTGGGCAAGAACCTGCTTCTTCCTGTGGATACCACCATCACAGACGCTTTCCCGGATCCCATCGACGCACCGGTGGAGACCAGCGTCGTGGCATCTGATTCCATTCCCGCTGACAAGATGGGGCTGGACATCGGACCAAAGACGGCTGCGCTGTTTGCCGACGCAGTGAAGACAGCCAAGACCGTGGTATGGAACGGTCCCATGGGTGTGTTTGAAAATCCGATTCTGGCCAAAGGTACCATCGCTGTGGCACAGGCGCTGGCGGAAACGGATGCGACTACCATCATCGGAGGCGGTGATTCCGCGGCAGCCGTTAATCAGCTGGGCTTCGGCGATAAGATGACCCACATTTCCACAGGAGGCGGCGCTTCTCTGGAATTCCTGGAAGGAAAGGAGCTTCCCGGTGTGGCAGCTGCAGACGATAAGTAAAAAGCGTACCGAACACGAGTCGAAATGCTATTAAAAAAGAAAAGAGGATAAGAAGATGGCAAGAAAGAAAATTATCGCAGGTAACTGGAAAATGAACATGACTCCCAGTGAGGCAGTGGAGCTGGTAAACACTCTGAAACCCCTGGTTGCCAATGAGGATGTGGATGTGGTATTCTGCGTACCGGCTATCGATATCATTCCGGTTGTGGAAGCCTGCAAGGGTACCAACATTCAGGTGGGCGCTGAGAACATGTATTTCGAAGAAAAAGGCGCTTACACAGGCGAGATTTCTCCCAACATGCTGACAGATGCCGGTGTGAAATATGTGATTCTGGGCCATTCTGAGAGAAGAGAGTATTTTGCTGAGACCAACGAGACGGTAAACAAAAAGATGCTGAAGGCTTTCGAACATGGTCTGACTCCGATCATGTGCTGCGGCGAGACGCTGGAGCAGAGAGAACAGGGTGTAACCATGGATTTCATCCGTCAGCAGGTTAAGGTTGGATTCCTCAATGTAACAGCAGATCAGGCCAAGACCGCTGTGATCGCTTATGAACCCATCTGGGCCATCGGAACCGGCAAGACTGCCACCACAGAGCAGGCCCAGGAAGTATGCGCTGCGATCCGTCAGTGCATCGCTGAAATCTATGACGAGGCAACGGCAGAAGCCATCCGGATCCAGTACGGCGGATCGGTAAACGCTGCCACAGCGCCGGAATTGTTCGTACAGGCGGACATCGACGGCGGACTGGTTGGCGGAGCCGCTCTGAAACCGGATTTCGGCAAGATCGTAAATTACAACAAATAATCCAGTCAGGATGTAAAAAGGCTGTCGCGTGTGCGGCAGCCTTTTTGACGTTTTTTTACGTTATCATCCGGGAATATCCATGACGCCGTTTAAAACCAGACGCGGCCGGTAAGGATACTGTCCGATCTCTTCTCTGGTGGTGACGCCGGAGAGTACTAAAGCAGTATCCAGGCCGGATTCCACGCCTGCCACCATGTCCGTATCCATCCGGTCGCCGATGATGGCCGCCTCCTCGGAGTGAACTCCCAGAAGTCTCAGACCGGTCCGCATCATCAGCGGGTTCGGTTTGCCCACGAAGTAGGCGGATTTTCCGGTAGCCAGTTCGATGGGGGCTACGAGAGCACGGCAGGCGGGAGCAATTCCGGATTCCGTGGGGCCGGTCAGGTCGGTGTTGGTGCCGATCAGACGGGCGCCCTTTTCCACCAGCCGAACCGCCTGGAGGATACTTTCGTAATTATAGTTTCTGGTCTCTCCCACGACCACATAGTCCGGATTGACGTCGTTGACGGTGATGCCGGCGTCATACAGCGCGTTGAGCAGTCCGGGAGCGCCGATGACATATGCGCTGCATCCGGGCGCCTGATTCTTCAGAAAGCTGGCGGTGGCCAGCGCGCTGGTATAAAAATGGCTCTCATCCACTTCCAGTCCCATGCGGGCCAGTTTCTGCTGCAGTTCTTTGGGCGTGCGTTCGCTGGAATTGGTCAGGAAGAGAAACTGTTTATGATTATCATAAAGCCAGTTGACGAATTCCTGGACGCCGGGCAGCAGGATATTGCCGTGATAGATCACGCCGTCCATATCGCAGATAAATCCTTTTTTCTCTCTTAATTTCTCCATAGTACAACCTCCTTGCTGATATTGTAACGGGACGGGAAGGAAAAGGCAATTGGAAAAAATTGATCCAGATGAATTTTACATACGTTTTACACCCGGCCGATAATGGATTTTACAAAAGATATTGTATGATAAATGACGTAATCAAAAAGTTGATGAAAAAAGGAGAGAACGATTATTATGAAGAAAAAATTAGTAATGCTGCTGACAACAGTGATGATTGGAAGTGCCATGCTTGCAGGCTGCGGCGGAAACAAAGATGCTGCAAACGGCACGGATACAGGCGCGGCCACAGAAGAATCTTCTGACGCTGCTGCTACAGAAGGCGCCGCAGAGGAAGACGCTGCAGAAGAAACAGAAGAGACAGAAGGTGCAGGCGGAGCTTCCGGCCCCATCACCATCTGTTCCAGAGAGGACGGTTCCGGAACAAGAGGAGCATTCGTGGAACTGTTCGGCATCGAGGAAGAAGTAGACGGACAGAAAGTGGATATGACGACACCGGACGCCAAGATCACCAACAGTACTTCTGTTATGATGACGACAGTGGAAGGCGATGTGAACGCCATCGGCTACATTTCTCTTGGTTCTCTGAACGATTCAGTAACCGCGCTGAAAATCGACGGAGCTGAGGCTACCGCAGAGAATATTGAAAACGGTACATATAAAGTAGTACGTCCGTTCAATATTGCTACCAAGGAAGGCTTAAGCGAAGCAGCTACTGATTTTATGAACTTTATCATGAGCCAGGAAGGTCAGGCGGTTGTGGAAGAAAACGGATATATTCCTGTCGCTGACGTGGAAGCTTTCTCAGGCGGAACTGCTTCCGGAGATGTGGTTGTGGCCGGTTCCTCTTCTGTAACACCGGTTATGGAGAAACTGAAAGAAGCATACGCAGAGGTGAACCCCAACGTAAATATCGAAGTTCAGCAGAGTGATTCCACCACAGGTATGCAGTCAGCCATCGACGGTCTGTGCGATATCGGTATGGCGTCCCGTGAGCTGAAAGACAGCGAGACTGAAGCAGGTCTGACACCTACAGTGATCGCCCAGGACGGTATCGCCGTTATCGTGAACAACGACAGCGGTATCACAGAGATGACCAGCGACCAGGTGAAATCCATCTTTACCGGTGAGGTTCTGGACTGGGAAGACCTGCAGTAATCACTGAGAAATCTGTCGGTTCAAAAAGGCAAAAAGTGAGGAAATGATATGAATCAAATAAAAGAACAGGTGATGAAGATCGTATTTCTGATCGCGGCCTGTACATCCGTCCTCGCTGTTGCACTGATTTGTATTTTCCTTTTTGCAAACGGAATCCCGGCGATCGGAGAGATCGGAGTGTTCAAATTCCTGCTGGGAGAACTGTGGAGACCATCCAATAATCTGTACGGAATACTGCCCATGATATTGGGCAGTATTTACGTAACGGCGGGTGCCATTATCCTGGGAGTTCCGGTTGCTCTGTTTACGTCAGTGTTTATGGCGAGATATTGTCCAAAAAAAATTTATCCGTTTTTTCAGTCCGCGATTAATCTGATGGCCGGCGTACCTTCGGTAGTATATGGTTTCTTCGGCCTGGTACTGATTGTGCCGATGATTCAGAGCGCAACGGGAAGAGACGGAAGCACCATGCTGGCGGCTTCGGTGCTGCTGGCCATCATGATTCTGCCCACCATCATCGGCGTGACGGAATCTTCCCTGCGCAGCGTGCCGGAAAGCTATTATGAGGGTTCCCTGGCGCTGGGAGCAACCCATGAAAGAAGTATTTTTTTCACCATTATACCGGCGGCCAAATCCGGAATCGTAGCCGGAATCGTGCTGGGGATCGGCCGTGCGGTGGGTGAAACCATGGCTGTGATCATGGTAGCCGGAAACCAGGCCAGAATGCCTGCCGGACTGTTCCGGGGCGTGCGTACCCTGACTGCCAACATCGTACTGGAGATGGGATATGCGGCAGATCTTCACCGGGAGGCTCTGATCGCCACCGGCGTCGTGCTGTTCGTGTTCATCCTGATCATCAATCTGGCAGTATCCTTGCTGAACAGGAGGACTCATTATGGAGACTAAGAAGAATTCAAAACTGCAGCAGCGGCTGCGGGAGTACGCCAAGAGTCCCTCTTCCGCCATACTGGCCGCGCTGGTAATGCTCTGTACGGCGATTACCTTTTTCGTACTGCTGTTTCTGATTGTTTTTATTCTGGTAAAGGGTGTGACCCATATTACGCCGGATCTGTTTTCCTTTACCTATACCACGGAAAACGCATCTTTAATGCCGGCGCTGATCAACACGCTGATCATGACGGCCCTTTCACTGGTGATCGCGGTGCCCATCGGTGTGGCTTCGGCTATCTTCCTGGTGGAGTATGCGGGTAAAGAAAGCAAGCTGGTGGGGCTGATCCGGATTACGGCGGAGACGCTGTCCGGTATCCCTTCCATCGTATACGGTCTGTTCGGTCTGCTGTTTTTCGCGACCACACTGCACTGGGGCTATTCTTTGCTGTCCGGTTCCTTTACCCTGGTGATTATGATTTTGCCGTTGATCATGCGGACAACAGAGGAAGCGTTAAAAGCTGTGCCGGATTCTTACCGCGAAGCCAGTTTTGGACTGGGGGCGGGCAAGCTGCGGACTATCTTCCGTATCGTGCTGCCTTCTGCGGTTCCCGGTATCCTGGCCGGCGTCATCCTGGCAACGGGAAGAATCGTCGGTGAGACAGCGGCGCTTATGTACACGGCAGGTACCGTGGCCCAGGTTCCCAAAAGCCTGATGGGTTCCGGAAGAACGCTGGCGGTTCATATGTACGCCCTGTCCAGCGAGGGACTTTATATGGATCAGGCCTATGCGACGGCAGTTATTCTGCTGGTGATCGTACTGCTGATTAACTGGCTGTCGGGACAGCTGGCGAAACGGATTGCGAAAGGATAAAAGGATGAGTAAGATATCGATTAAAAACATGGATTTATATTACGGAGATTTTCACGCGCTTAAAAAAGTAGATCTGGAAATTCAGGAGAAGGAAATCACAGCCTTCATCGGGCCTTCCGGATGCGGAAAATCGACTCTTTTGAAATCTCTGAACCGGATGAACGATCTGATACCGGGATGTAAGATCACCGGGGACATCACGCTGGACGGGGAAGACATATACGGCAACATGAATGTGAACTTGCTGCGCAAGCGGGTGGGAATGGTGTTTCAGAAACCCAATCCTTTCCCCATGAGTATCTATGACAACATTGCATACGGTCCGAGAACTCACGGTATCCGTTCCAAAAAACAGCTGGATGAGATCGTGGAACGCTCCCTGCGGGACGCAGCTATTTGGGATGAGGTAAAAGACCGTCTGAAAAAGAGCGCGCTGGGTATGTCCGGCGGCCAGCAGCAGCGTCTGTGTATTGCCAGAGCGCTGGCGGTGCAGCCGGAGGTGCTGCTGATGGACGAGCCTACGTCTGCTCTGGATCCCATCTCCACTTCCAAAATCGAGGAACTGGCTATGGAACTGAAAAAGGACTATACCATCGTCATGGTAACCCATAATATGCAGCAGGCAGTCCGTGTCTCTGACAAAACGGCTTTCTTTTTGCTGGGTGAAGTGATAGAATATGATGAGACGGAAACGCTGTTCTCCGTGCCGAAGGACAAGCGAACGGAAGATTATATTACAGGAAGGTTTGGATGATATGCGCAATTATTTTGATATGCAGATGAAAACGCTGCATCAGGAACTGAAAGAAATGGGCGGTTTATGTCAGCTGACGATCTCCAAAACGTATCAGCTGCTGCACAACGGCGATGTGGAAGTGATCAAAAGCATCGTAGCCCAGGAGGATCAGATCAATCAGAAGGAAAGGGACATCGAAAGTCTCTGTCTGAAACTGCTGCTGCGCCAGCAGCCGGTGGCTTCCGATCTGCGTAAGATTTCGGCGGCGCTGAAAATGATTACCGATATGGAACGGATCGGCGATCAGGCGCTGGACATCGCGGAAATCGTAGAAACCGGAAAAATCCTGGAAGTAAAAGACACGGATCTTCTTGGACGGATGGCGGAGGTAACCATGGACATGGTTTCCAAAAGTGTGGAGGCCTATGTGTCCCAGGATCTGCAGCGTGCTCAGAGCGTCATCGATTCCGATGATCTGGTGGACGATCTCTTTATGGAAATCCGTATGACGCTGATCAACAGCATTGAGAATCAGGATATGGACGAAGAGCAGATACTGGATTATCTGATGATTGCCAAGTATTATGAACGCATCGGCGACCACGCCACCAATATCGCCGAGTGGGTGGAATTTTCTATCCTGGGAAAACACAGAAGCGGCAAAGAGGTTTAGAATTCGGGAAAAATAAAAACATTTCTCCGGTTTTTGTTGATATTTGTGAAAGAACTGATATAATATGTAGCAGATGAAAACAAAAGTAAGGAGAATAGTTATGAAAAGAATAGCAGCATTGGCCCTGACGGCCGTAATGACACTGTCTCTGGCAGCCTGCGGCGGCGGATCTTCCAAAGAAAATACCGTAAATTCCGCCGAGGATCTGCCGGGAAAAACCATCGGCGTGCAGCTGGGAACGACGGGAGATATTCTGTCAACAGAGTACGAAGAAGCCGATGATGGGACAAAGGTGGAGCGGTTCAGCAAGGGAAGCGACGCCGTTCAGTCGCTGATTCAAGGAAAAATCGACTGCGTTGTCATCGACGCACAGCCGGCGAAGGCTTTTGTAGAGAAAAATGACGGCCTGAGAATTCTGGATGAGCCTCTGACAGAGGAAGAGTATGCCATTGCCATTGCAAAGGATAACACAGAGCTCAAGGAGAAGATCAACCAGGCGCTGGCTGAACTGAAGGAAGACGGTACGCTGGAAGCCATCGAGAGCAACTATATCGGTGATGAAGATACCGTGGGGAAAAATCCTTACGAATCTCCGGCGGATGTGGATCGTTCCAACGGTGAGTTGATTATGGCAACCAATGCGGCATTCGAGCCATATGAATATTATCAGAACAATGAGATCGTGGGTATTGATCCGGACATGGCCCAGGCCATTGCGGACAAGCTGGGGATGGAATTGAAGATCGAGGATATGGAGTTTGACTCCATCGTTACCGCGGTTCAGTCCGGAAAAGCTGATATCGGTGTGGCAGGCATGACGGTAACGGAAGACCGCCTGAAAAACATTGATTTCACGGATACGTATACCACAGCGGCTCAGGTAATTATCGTAAGAGAATAGGAAATGGCGTGACAGGACTGTTGCATTTGGCTGACAGTCCTGTTCTTGTGCTTATAAACGAAGGAGGAACCTATGGCGGAGAAATTTTATAATAACTTTGTGGCGGAGGACCGGTGGCTCTTTCTGCTGCAGGGTCTGGGGAATACGCTGCTGATTACTGTGTTTGCCGTAATGGTGGGCGTGGTGCTGGGCTTTCTGATTGCCATCATCCGCGCGACTCATGACAAAAACGGCAACCTGAAATTTCTGAATCTTATCTGCAAAATTTATCTGACGGTGATCCGGGGAACGCCGGTGCTGGTGCAGATCCTGATTATCTATTATGTTATTTTTGCGGCGGTGGACATCAACAAGATTATTGTGGGCGTGATCGGCTTCGGTCTGAACTCGGCGGCTTATGTGGCTGAGATCGTCCGTTCCGGCATCATGTCCGTGGATGCGGGACAGTTTGAGGCGGGGCGCAGCCTGGGATTCAATTATGTGAGCACCATGCGGTATATCGTCATGCCGCAGGCTTTCAAAAATATCCTGCCGGCTCTGGCCAACGAGTTTATCGTGCTGCTGAAAGAGACCTCCATCAGTGGTTACATCGGCCTGATGGATCTTACCCGCGGCGGAGATATCATCCGCAGCGTGACCTATGATGCGTTTATGCCTCTGATCGCGGTGGCATTGATTTATCTGGTCATCGTCATGGCATTGACAGCCGGTGTAAATAAACTGGAAGAGAGGCTGAGAACGAGTGAGCGATAATCGAGTATTAATCGAAGTGAAGGGATTGTGCAAATCCTTCGGAGACAATGAAGTGCTGAAAAACTTGTCCACGGAAATCCGTCAGGGAGAGGTTGTGGCTATCATCGGTCCCTCAGGCTGCGGGAAATCGACCTTTCTGCGGTCTTTGAATCTGCTGGAGGTTCCCACCGGCGGGACGGTTAACTTTGAGGGAACCGATATCACATCACCTTCTGTGGATATCAATAAAATCCGCCAGAAAATCGGTATGGTATTCCAGCAGTTTAATCTCTTTCCCCACATGACCATCAAGGAGAATATCATGCTGGCGCCGGTAAAACTGGGTATCATGAGTCAGCAGGAGGCTTCAGACAAGGCGGATGCGCTGCTGAATCGTGTCGGCCTTCCGGATAAGGCGGATACCTACCCATCTATGATTTCCGGCGGACAGAAGCAAAGAATCGCCATCGCCCGCGCGCTGGCCATGAATCCTGACGTGATGCTGTTTGACGAACCCACATCCGCCCTGGATCCGGAGATGGTGGGAGAAGTGCTGGAACTGATGAAGGAACTGGCGGAGGATGGGATGACCATGGTGGTGGTGACCCATGAGATGGGATTTGCCCGGGAAGTGGCGACACGGGTAATTTTCATCGATGAAGGAAATATTAAGGAGGAGAACACGCCGAAGGAATTTTTTGAGCATCCTCAAAATCCCAGACTTCGTGATTTTCTTTCCAAGGTGTTATAAAAGTAAGAGAAAAGGAGTAGGAAAATATGTCAAAGAAACCCACAGTCCTGATGATTCTGGACGGCTACGGATTAAATGATAAATGTGAGGCAAACGCAGTCTGCGAGGCTAAGACGCCGGTGATGGATCAGCTGATGAGCCAGTGTCCCTTTGTGAAGGGAAATGCCAGCGGGCTGGCGGTGGGGCTGCCCGACGGCCAGATGGGAAACTCTGAGGTGGGTCATCTGAACATGGGCGCAGGACGCATCGTATATCAGGAGCTGACCAGAATCTCCAAGGAGATCGAGGACGGCGACTTTTTCAAAAACGAAGCGCTGCTTAAGGCGGTGGAGAATGCCAAGAAGAATGATTCTGCCATCCACTTTATGGGGCTGCTTTCCGACGGCGGCGTCCACAGCCATATCACCCATCTGTACGGTCTGCTGGAGCTGGCCAAAAGAGAAGGCCTTTCCAAGGTGTACGTACACTGTTTCCTGGACGGGAGAGATACGCCGCCGGCTTCGGGCAAAGGCTATATCGAACAGCTGGAGGAAAAGATGAAAGAGATCGGTGTGGGACGCATCGGCGTGGTTTCCGGACGTTATTACGCCATGGACCGGGATAACCGCTGGGATCGTGTGGAGAAAGCGTTCCGTGCGCTGACGAAAGGAGAAGGCGTACAGGGAACGGATGCCGCCGCTTTGGTGCAGCAGTCCTATGATGAAGGAACCACAGATGAGTTCGTGCTGCCCACAGTGGTATTAAAGGATGGAAAGCCGGCCTGCATCGAAGACGGGGATTCCGTGGTGTTCTTTAATTTCCGTCCGGACCGCGCAAGAGAGATCACCAGAGCTTTCTGCGACGATGAATTTACCCGGTTTGAGCGGGGAAGCCGGATGAACCTTACTTATGTGTGCTTTACCGACTATGACGATACCATTGAGAATAAGCTGGTGGCGTTCCATAAGGTGAATATCAATAATACCTTCGGGGAATTCCTGGCGGCCAACGGCCTGAAACAGGCCAGAATCGCCGAGACGGAGAAATATGCCCATGTCACCTTCTTTTTTAACGGAGGTATCGAGGAGCCCAACGAAGGGGAGGACCGGATCCTGGTGAAATCACCTAAGGTGCCCACTTATGATCTGAAACCGGAGATGAGCGCCTATGAAGTGTGCGATCGGCTGGTGGAGGCCATCGGTTCCGGCAAATATGATGTGATCATCATCAATTTTGCCAATCCGGATATGGTGGGACATACCGGCGTGGAACCGGCAGCCATCAAAGCGGTGGAAGCGGTGGATGAATGTGTGGGACGCGCGGTGGACGCCATTAAAAAGGCGGACGGACAGATGTTTATCTGTGCCGATCACGGCAACGCAGAGCAGCTGGTGGATTATGAAACCGGCGAGCCTTTCACCGCCCATACGGTCAATCCGGTTCCTTTTATCCTGGTTAACGCCGATCCTGCTTACCGTTTAAGGGAAGGGGGCTGCCTGGCAGATATCGCCCCCACGCTGATCGAACTGATGGGGCTGACACAGCCAAAAGAGATGACCGGAAAAAGCCTGCTGATTCGGTAAAAAGAACAAATAGACAGGGTACGGCCGCATAGAAAGCGTTCCGTGGGGTATACTACCTGCAGAAAGATGCAGGAGGTTATCATATGTTTCGTTATTTACCGATTCGACGGATTTACGCGAGAGAAGTGCTGGATTCCCGGGGAAATCCCACTGTGGAAGTGGACGTCACAGTGGGGGAAGGCGTGATGGGGATCGATGGATATACGGGCAGGGCGCTGGTGCCTTCCGGAGCCTCCACAGGACAGTTTGAGGCGCTGGAACTGCGGGACGGCGAAGAACGGTACGGCGGTCTGGGCGTGCAGCGGGCCGTGGATCATGTCAACGGAAGGATAGCGGAAGCGATTATCGGGGAAAATGCGCTGAATCAGTCTTACATCGATTATCTGCTGAGGGAGACGGACGGGACGGAAAACAAGAGCAGTCTGGGCGCCAATGCGACGCTGGGCGTTTCTCTGGCAGTGGCCCGGGCTGCGGCGCTGGCGCTGCGGCTGCCCCTTTATCAGTATCTGGGCGGGATTCATACCAATCGGATGCCGGTTCCCATGATGAATATCTTAAACGGCGGAAAACATGCGGACAATACGGTGGATCTCCAGGAATTCATGATCATGCCGGTGGGAGCAGGAACGTATCGTCAGGCCCTGGCCATGGGAACGGAGATTTATCATGCTTTGAAAAAGTTGCTGAAAAAGAGAGGATTGTCCACTGCGGTGGGCGATGAGGGCGGTTTCGCTCCGGATCTGAAAAGTTCCCGTGAAGTTCTGTCTCTGATTGTGGAGGCCATCTCTTTGGCCGGGTACCGGCCGGGAGAAGAGGTGGGGATCGCCCTGGATGCGGCGGCCAGCGAACTGTATGATGAGAAACGGGATGTCTATGTCTTTCCCGGAGAGAGCGCCATGGCCAAAGAGGAAGTTTTAAGAAACGCTTCGGAGATGGTGGAGTATTATCGGGAACTGGCGGAGGAGTTTCCCATCCTTTCCCTGGAGGACGGTCTGCATGAGAATGACTGGGAGGGATGGAAGAAGCTGACAAAGAGTCTGGGAGACCGCATGCAGCTGGTGGGAGATGATCTTTTTGTCACCAATATCAGGCGTCTGGCCTGCGGAATCCGGCTTGGAACAGCCAATGCCATTCTCATCAAGGTGAACCAGATCGGTACGCTGACAGAGACGCTGGATGCGGTGAATATGGCTTCGCATGCCGGTTACCGCGCGGTGATTTCCCATCGGTCCGGCGAGACGGAAGATCCGTTTATCGCTGATCTGGCTGTGGCCTGCGGGGCAGGACAGATCAAGACCGGCGCCCCCTGCCGGACTGACCGTACCTGTAAATATAATCAGCTGCTGCGGATTGAAGAATATCTGGGCAAAGTGGCATGGTATGAGAATCCTTTCCAGAATTCTTCCCGTCAGACAGAATTTTAGATTGAAATTACCACGTTTCTGTGGTAGAATACTTCCAGTATGCGGCCACGGGAGGTGTGAAAGTGGATATTTTAAAAATAATTATTACAGTTTTATTTGTAATTGATTGTATAGGACTGGCGATTGTAGTGTTGATGCAGGAAGGAAAAAGCCAGGGACTGGGAGCGATTTCCGGCATGGCGGATTCTTACTGGGGTCAGAACAAAGGGCGTTCCATGGAGGGTACGCTGGTGAAGGGAACCAAAATCATGGCCATTCTTTTCATTGTGCTGGCCATTGTGCTGAATATTAATTTTTAGTGATAAACACTCTTGTCTGCGATACAAGAGTGTTTTTTTCATCACTGTACGGCAGGACGCCGCTGTAACTGCATAAGCGGATTCTTGCCGTATATGATAATAAACGGGAGATATTGTGAATAAAAAAGAATTAAAGAAGAGAAAAAAACTGCTTTTGGAATTGATTTCCGCCAAAGAATACCGGCCCATGAAGGCCAAAGAAATCGCCTCCCTTCTGCAGCTGTCCAAAGGGCAGAAAAAAGAACTGCAGGAGGTGCTGGATGCCCTGATAGAGGAAGGAAAGATCTCTGTCAGTAAGCAGGGAAGGTATCGCAAGGCGAAAGAACGGAAATATCAGAAGAAAAACGCCGTCGTCACAGGAACCTTTACCGGTCATCCAAGAGGCTATGGTTTTGTATCCGTGGAGGATGAAGAAAAAGATATTTTCATTCCTGTGGAGTCGGTGGGAAACGCGTTTCATCTGGATCAGGTGGAGGTACAGATCACCGGCGAAGAATCGGAGAACAAAAGGAAAGAGGGACGTATTGTGAAGATACTGTCCCATGGCCTTACTGAAATCGTGGGAACTTATGAAAAAAGCCGTCATTACGGTTTTGTGGTGCCGGATCAATCCCGGATTCAGCAGGATATCTTTATCCCGCAGGAAAAATCTGACGATGCCAGGGATGGCGATAAGGTAGTCGTAAAGATCACTTCTTATGGCAGCAAAAACAAAAGTCCGGAAGGCATCGTGACGGAGGTGCTGGGGCAGGCGTCGGATCCTGGCGTAGATGTGATGTCAGTGGCAAGGGATATGGGACTTCCCATGGAGTTCCCGCAAAAGGCCGCCGGCCAGGCTGCCAGGACAGCGCAAAGGGTGCAGGAGCAGGATTTCCAGGGAAGGCTGGATCTAAGGAATCTGCCTTGTGTGACCATCGACGGGGAGGAAGCCAAGGATCTGGACGACGCCATTACCCTTACGAGAACCTGGGACGGCTATCAGCTGGGTGTTCATATCGCGGATGTCAGCAATTACGTGCAGGCCGGCAGCGCTTTGGACAGAGAGGCATTCAGACGGGGAACCAGCGTCTATCTGGCAGACCGGGTGATTCCCATGCTTCCCCGGGAACTGTCCAACGGCATCTGTTCGCTGAATCAGGGAGAGGACAGGCTGGCTTTAAGCTGTCTGATGAAAATCAATGATAAGGGGAAAGTGGTTTCCCATGAGATTGCGGAGACGGTCATCTGCGTGGACCGCAGGATGACGTATACGGCAGTGCAGAAGGTACTGGACGGAGATGAAAAGACAAAAGACGAGTACCAGGATTTCGTTTCCATGTTTCTTTGTATGGAGGAACTCTCGGGAATCTTAAGAAAAAGAAGGAAGAAAAGAGGGGCCATTGACTTTGATTTTCCGGAAACCAAGGTGATTCTGGATGAAAAGGGTCATCCGCTGGAAATCAAAGCTTATGAGCGAAATACGGCTACGGATATTATCGAGGACTTCATGCTGCTGGCCAACGAGACGGTGGCCAAAGAGTATCATGAGCGCAATCTTCCCTTCCTGTACCGGATTCATGGAGAGCCGGATGCGGATAAGATAGAGAACGTGCTGTCTTTGGCCAGAACCGGGCAGATTAAGGCGGAAAAGAAAAAACAGAAAATCACGCCTGGAGAAGTGCAAAGCATTCTGACAGCGCTGGAGGATCAGCCTCTGGAGCCTATGATCAGCCGTCTGCTGCTGCGTTCCATGCAGCAGGCTCGTTACTCTACAGCGGATGAAGGCCATTTCGGTCTGGCGGCCCGACATTACTGCCACTTTACCTCTCCGATCCGGCGGTATCCGGATCTGCAGATTCATCGCATTATCAAGGATGTGATCCGGGGACGGATGAATCCGCAGCGGGAAGCGGCGTATCGGGAAAGTCTGGATCAGGTGGCGGAAAGCTGCAGCAGACTGGAGCGCAGGGCGGAGGAAGCGGAACGGGAGACGGTAAAGCTGAAGAAGGTCGAATATATGAAAGCGCATGTGGGAGAAGAGTTTGACGGAGTGATCAGCGGCGTCACCGGCTGGGGAATCTACGTGGAACTGCCCAATACTGTGGAAGGACTGGTTTCTGTCAACTCCATGTGGGATGATTATTATATTTATGATGAAAATGCCTTCTGTCTGACGGGGGAATCCACAGGAAAAACCTATCGCTTGGGTCAGAAGGTAACGGTGGTGGTGGAAGATGCCGATCCCGCCACAAGGACGGTCGATTTCAGACTGAAAAGGGAAGAGGACAGGTAATATGGGAAAAGAAAAGGGCAGTCGATTGATTGCGAACAATAAAAAGGCGTATCATGACTATTTCATCGAAGAAAAATATGAAGCGGGCATTTCCCTGCACGGAACGGAAGTGAAGTCTTTGCGGATGGGAAAATGCAGCATAAAGGAATCCTTCCTGCGTATCGAGAACGGGGAACTGTTCATCTACGGTATGCATGTCAGCCCTTACGAAAAAGGAAATATATTCAACAAAGATCCTCTGCGGGTAAAGAAACTGCTGATGCATAAAAGCGAGATTCACAAACTGCAGGGGAAAATCGCCGAGAAAGGCTATACCCTGGTGCCACTCCAGGTCTATCTGAAAGGCGGACTGGTCAAGGTGGAAATCGGACTGGCACGGGGAAAGAAGCTGTATGATAAACGGCAGGATATCGCCAAAAAAGATCAGAGAAGAGAGGCACAGAGAGAATTTAAAATCCGGAATCTGTAAAAAATGCTTGACTTTATGTAAACTGGATGGTAAGATAAGTATGCTACGCAGATATCGTCGTGATACCGGGGGCAGTACCGGTTTCGACGGGGGTTTTGAAGATGGAGAAGCTATCCGCAGGCGATGCGTTAACTCGCAAACCTAAAATTAAACGCAGACGAAAACGTAGCGTTAGCAGCCTAATTGCTGCTCGTCAGCCTTGATGCACTCACACATTGAGAATCTGGCGTCGATCTTGTGAGAAACGATATGGACAAAGCTTTGCGTTCATAGGCGTATCATGAAGCTACTGAAACCGTCAGGATGTCTGTTTCCGGGCGGCAGAGGGAATGAAAAATAACAGACTATGATAGTAGAAGTACATGGGAGAGACTTTCGGACACGGGTTCAACTCCCGTCTGCTCCAGCGAAAAGGGCTTGTTTTTACAGGCTCTTTTCTTTTTTGAAAAAATACAAAACAGACTGGACAAAACAGGAAGAGTATGGTATTGTATATATAGTTAGTAATACCTAACTAATAATGCGGATTGTAATCCGTATTATTTTAAAGATGCGAGTTAGCAAAAACTAACCAAAGGAGATTGCATGAAAGTCAGAAATGAGACAGACCTTTGCCTTGCATACCAGTGTGCACCGGTACTGGCGGGAATCAAAACATCCAACATTTTTATGGCAAAAGGGATGGAGGAAAAGCAGCTGGAGGAAATATTCCGGGACACACCGCTCAACTGCAGAAGGATTTGCCAGGATATGTACCTGATATACTGGCCGGACAGGATGCAGCGGGAACTGACCAACCGGGAAATTCAGTGCTTCCTGCGGTTGTACGGCTACCGTATTTTCTGGACGCAGGCCGTTCTGGAGCGGCTTTCCGGGAGAATGGAACGTTACAAAAAAAGGCAGCAGAAATTCCCTCATGAACTGGGCATTTTCCTTGGTTATCCCCTGGAGGATGTGCGGGGATTTATCGATAATCAGGGAAAGAACTATCTTTACAGTGGTTATTGGAAAGTATATGGCGACGTGAAAGAAGCCAAACGGCTTTTCCGATGCTACCGTACTGCCAGGGCCGCGGTTGCGGCAGCGGTCAGACAGGGATGGAGTATCAAGGCGCTGGCTCAGGACGGCTGGATGGAATCCTACGGGGGACGAAGCATCGGCGGTTTCTGATGCAGGCAGGATGAAAATGAGACAAGGAGGATTTGTGATGGACGAAATTGTTGTGGTTTATTGGAGCGGAAGCGGCAATACGCAGATGATGGCCCAGGCAATAGGGCAGGGAATTGAAGAGGAAGGCAAAAAAGCGAAGGTGGTTTATGTGGATGATATTACCCCTGATGAGCTGAAAAAGGCTTCTCTTTTCGCCATGGGCTGCCCCGCTATGGGAGATGAGGTTCTGGAGGAAGGATCCATGGAACCCTTTGTGGAGGCGGTGGAAGGATTTGCCGGCGGCAAAACCGTCGCCCTGTTTGGATCCTATGACTGGGGAGACGGAGCCTGGATGCGGGACTGGGAAAACCGGATGCGCGACGCGGGAGCGTTCCTGCTAAACGACGCGGGGCTGATTGTGAACAACGAGCCGGATGAGGAAGGGCTGGCGGCCTGCAGGCAGCTGGGAAGACAGATGGCGCAGCGGTAAAACAGAAAAAGGCGCAAAAAGGCTCGAAAGACAGTCTTTTTGCGCCGGAAAAAAGGAGGCATACCCTATGAGTATCGTGATTGTGGGAGGGCATGACCGGATGGTCTGTCAGTATAAAAAGATTTGCAAAAAATATAATTGTAAAGCAAAAGTATTTACCCAGATGTCTGCGGATCTGAAAAAACAGTTGGGAAGTCCGGATCTGTTTGTGCTCTTTACCAATACCGTGTCCCATAAGATGGTAAAATGCGCCCTGGACGAGGCGAAAAGAACCAGAGCCAGAGTAGTCAGATCCCATTCCAGCAGCGGCGCCGCCCTGTCGGAAATTCTGGAAAACTGTCATAAATCCTGAATTGCATTTTTATAAAAACATAAGTCTTAGCAGCCGTGCGGTTTTTGACCGCGCGGCTGTTTATTATGGGGAAATTTACATAAATATGTGAAGATTTCTTGTAGATTTTACTCATTTTTTTCTTTTCCTTGACATAGAGACCCAGAACATTATACCATTAAGGAAAAAGGATAAAAGGAGACAAAGGAGAAAAAGGAAAATGACAATAACAGATTTTTTGGGACTGCTGGGCGGTCTGGCTCTGTTTTTGTACGGCATGCAGATGATGGGCAACGGTCTGGAAGCTGCAGCCGGGGATCGTATGAAACAGATTCTGGAAAAACTGACAGCCAACCGTTTCCTGGGCGTGGCAGTCGGAGCCGGCATCACAGCAGTGATTCAGTCGTCTTCCGCCACTACGGTTATGGTGGTCGGGTTTGTTAACTCGGGAATGATGACGCTAAGACAGGCAGTCTGGATTATCATGGGGGCCAACATCGGTACCACCATTACAGGACAGTTGATTGCACTGGATGTGGGAGCAATCGCGCCGCTGTTTGCCTTTGCCGGCGTGGCCATGGTTCTGTTCATTAAAGCGCAGAAAAAAGCCCATGATATCGGCCAGATTCTGGCAGGACTTGGTATTCTCTTTATCGGTATGAATCTGATGAGTGAATCCATGCTGCCGCTGCGGGATTCCGAACAGTTTATTTCCATGATGACCACCTTCTCTAATCCGTTGATCGGTATTCTGGTGGGCGCTGTCTTTACTGCATTGATTCAGTCCTCCTCGGCATCGGTCGGTATCCTGCAGGCGTTGGCATCCAGCGGGCTGATCGGACTTTCCGATGCGGTGTTCGTACTGTTCGGACAGAATATCGGTACCTGTATCACGGCGGTGCTGGCTTCCATCGGAACCAACCGCAAGGCGAAACAGACGACGGTGATTCATCTTTCCTTCAATATTATCGGAACGATTATTTTTACCATTGTATGTATTCTGACACCGCTGACCACGCTGGTGGAATCCTTCACCCCGGGCAGTCCTGCGGCCCAGATTGCCAATATGCATACGCTGTTTAACATTGTGACGACGATCATCCTGCTGCCCTTCGGCGGCATGCTGGCGACCTTTGCCGAGAAACTGCTTCCCTCCGGAAAAGAACAGGGAGGAGAAGCGGAAGAGATGGCTTTGCAGTATCTGAAACCCATTCAGTCCGGGAAAGTCAGACTGGGCGCTACCGCCATCCATCTGGATCAGCTGCGGCAGGAGATTTCCAGAATGCTGGGAATGGCCAGAAAAAATGTGGAGACCGGATTCGACGCTATTTTAAGCGGAGATCTGAAGCTGATGGAGGAAGAGAAGAAACGGGAAGAGTACATTGATTTTCTGAATAAAGAAATTTCCCAGTACATTTCCAAGACCTTCACCAGAGAGCGGAACGCCCGTAACTTCGAGGCGGTGGAGGAGTATTTCCTGATCACTGGAAATGTGGAACGGATCGGAGACCATGCAGACAATATCTGCGGTTATGTGAAAGTGGCAAAGGATCACAAGGTACAGTTTTCAGGGGAAGCGGTGGAAGAAATCCAGAAAATGAAAGCCTTAAGTCTTAAAGCGCTGGACAGCTTAAGCGCCCCGGAGACGGGGACGCCGGAATGGCTGTCAGAGATCGCCGCCATGGAACAGAAGATGGACGATATGACGGAGCGCTACCGCCGCCGCCATCTGGAACGCATGAAAGACGGTCTGTGCTCCGAGGAAGCCTGTATCCTCTATTCCGAGATGCTGACAGACTTCGAACGAATCGGAGACCATATCCTGAACATTGCCCAGGCGGATGTGAAAATCCCCCGGGAAAATTACTGATCCTGCATGAAAAAATACCATAGGGAACGTGTTCACAAGAGCCGGGCGGCATCCTGCCGTTTCCGGCTCTTGACGCTTTGTACGATAAAAAGAATGCTTATGATCAGGATGAGGGCCAGAATCAGCAGGGCGCAGTTGAGGAAAAACTGTTCCGGCAGGATCCGGATGATCTCATCGGTGTCCGGATCAAAGATCCAGTTGGATTTGCCCGGGAAAAATACCCTGTGGAAGGTCACGAACAAAGTGTCAAAGGAAACCGTACCCCAGATTCCCAGCAGGACAAACAGCAGAATGTTGAAGATTCCCGTGTAGAAGAAAGGACTCTGACCGCAAAAACGGTGAATCCGGATCCTGCCCAGCCGGTTAAGCAGCAAAAGCAGCACGATCACGGCCAGCGAGACGGCCAGCACGGCAAAATCCAGGTGGAAGAGAGCAAGACAGTCTTCAAAATGAGCTTTCCCCGAAGGGGACCAGGCCAGCGCGCCGGTGCTAAAAGGCTCTCCTTTTAGCAGATAGTCCATCAGCTCGTCATAGGCGGCCCGGATGGTTTCGGCCCGATACCCTGTGGTTTCCGGCAGTTTCAGAAGGGAAATCTGCAGATAATAGAAGGGACGGCAGGCAATGGGAACGGCAAAGCCAAATGTCAGAGTGGCAAAAAATCCCGCGACCGTAAGCAGGAGGGAATAAAGTCTTGATGTCATGAACAAGTCTCCTTTCGATAATCAATGGTGGAAAGGGCCAGCAGTACCTGTGAAGGCAGGTAAAAGGCCCACATGGCCAGGGCGGCAAAAGGAAAGAGAGTGCAGGCAGGAGAGAGCAGGTTGAAAAGTCCCACGCAGATATCACAGCAGATGAAGAGAATCAGACCAAGGGTAAACCGGTTCCATCCACAGCGAATCCTGCTTTTTGCAGCATTGATGACCAGGTTGCAGAAATAGAAAGCGGCCAGTATGTTTAAAAGGTTTGCCTGGTCCAGTCCGGCCAGCAAAAGGACGACCAGAACAGGAAGGGCGATCCGCAGACCGACTTCTCTTTTGGAACAGGAACTGCCTGGCAGGGAAAGGCGCAGACAGTACAGGAACTGTACCAGGCAGAAGATCAGCACGCCGGTTTCGTAGTGCCGGTTTAAGACCAGCAGGAAATAATCGGCGGCGGCGGTGAAGAAAAGGGCCAGGGCGGTCAGATAATCTTCCGGACGGGAGGCACACCAAAAGGAAAAACAGACAGCCAGCAGGATGCTGGCATATTTAATCCAGGTGCTGGAGACGCCTTGCAGATCCAGGAAGAGGAAAAGCAGATACAGGACGCTTTCTGTGATAATAAAAAGAATCGCTTTTTTGGGCATGACATTGTCCTTTCGCAGGTTTGGATTCTCTGACCCAAATATCTCATTATATTGTATCACGAAAGATATGCATTGCAAGGAAAAGTGAGAACTGATAAAATGAGACGGGAGGAAAAAGCATATGATAAAGAAAGGAATTGTATATCTGACCGGTCTGTTTTTGATGGCCTTTGGCGTATCAGCTTCCGTCTGGTCCAATCTGGGGGTTTCCCCCATTGACACGGTGCCTTATGTGGTCAGCGAAATACTGCAGACAGATCTGGGGTTATGTACGTCGGTCGTGTTTGCCGTGTACATTTTTCTGCAGTTTCTTCTGCTGGGGAAGAGGTTTCCGCCCCAAAATATCCTGCAGATCATCGTGGCCACCGTTCAGGGAACCTTTATCAGCCTGACTAACCGTTTCTTTGATGCATGGATGCCGGTCTGTTCCAACTACGCAATGCAGCTGGGCTTTTTGCTGCTGAGCATGGCCTGCCTCGGTTTCGGTATCTTCCTTTATATTGAAACGGAGATTATTTCTATGCCGGCGGAGGGCGTGGCTCAGGCGCTGGAGATCCGGACTGGGAAAACCATGTCAACCATGAAAATCTGTTTCGACTGGTTTGTGGTGCTGGTTTCCGTGGTATTATCCTGGGTTTTCCTGAAAGAAATCCGTGGAATCCGGGAAGGTACGCTGATCGCCGCATTCGGCGTGGGCCTGTTTATCAAACTGTACACCCGTCTTTTTGGAAAAACACTGCGCCGGTTCCTGGGAAAAGAGAAGGCAAAGGGCGAAGCAATATGACCAGAGTCTGGAAAAAGCAGGCGCAAAAGAGTGTCAGCCTGAAATCCTTTTTAAAACAGAATATGGGACTTGGCGATCATCAGATCAGCAGGCTGAAATTTATGGAGGACGGACTTCTGGTTAATGGAAAGCGCTCCCGGGTCAGCTGCCTGCTGAAAGAAGGAGATGAGGTGCAGATCCGGCTGGAGAAAGACGAGCCAAAAGACCTGGCGGTCTTGCCCTGGGGACCGGATCCAAAAATTCTCTATGAAGATGAGGATCTGCTGGTCATCGACAAACCGGCAGGGATTCTTTCCCATCCGGGAAAGGGGCATTACCGTGACACGGCGGCGAACAGGGCGGCTGCTTATCTGCAAAGGAAGGGAAAGCCCTGCCGGATCCGTCTGGCAGGCAGGCTGGATATGGATACCTCCGGTATTCTGATTTTCACCAGAAATCAGCTGGCGGCAGCCAGACTGGCCCGGCAGAGGGAGCAGGGGATGTTCGCCAAGGAGTATCTGGCGCTGGCTGCGGGCAGGATGAGCGAGGGAGAGCGAGGGGAAATTGACCGGCCCCTTAGGAAAATGCCGCAGGAGAAGACGAAGATGGAAGTCTGTCAGGAGGGCGGCCTTTTTTCCCTTACCCGCTATCAGGTGCTGAAAACATGGGAAGAGTTTTCTTTGCTGTCGGTGCAGATTGCCACAGGGCGGACCCATCAGATCCGGGTTCATCTGGCGTGGACGGGACATCCTCTTTTGGGAGATTCTCTGTACGGAAAAGGGGATGAAAGGATCGGCCGGGCGGCGCTTCATGCCTGGAAAGTGCATTTTCTGCAGCCTTTTACCGGGGAGAAGATCACACTGCAGTCGGATATTCCGGAAGATATGATGATTGCAATAAGAAAGACATCGTGTCATAATAGTAGCAGCAGATATTTGACAGGAGGGATTATTTTATGACAATAGACGAAGTAATCAGCGTACTGGAAATGCAGGAGGAAATCCTTCAGTTTTCTCATTTTACCAATGCGGATGCATGGACGCTGGGCAATATGCTGGTGGCGGAAGCGCAGAGAAGAGGCGCTTCGGTGATGATCAGTATCCGGCTGAACAACGGGTTTACCGTGTTCCAGTACGGCTTTGACGGTACCAATCTGTATAATGAAAACTGGATTTCCAGAAAGCAGAAGACGGTGATGGTGACGGAAAAAAGCAGCCTTCATCTGGCTATGGTTCTCCGCCGGAGCGGAGAAACACTGGAAGATATGATGATGGATCCCAAGGAGTTCGCGGCAAGCGGAGGCGGATTCCCTATCCGTGTCGAAGAGGTGGGAGTAATCGGATCTGTCCTGGTTTCCGGTATGGATCCGGTTTCCGATCATGATCTGATCATCAAGGCGGTCAGCCGGTATCTGCATATCGATGAAGTGCCAAGGATCCGGGCTGTCTAAAAAAGCAGGGTTGCGTCCTGTCCGGGGAAAAAGCGCTTAAGACAGGCCTTCATGTCGTCCGGCAGCGGGCAGGTGAAGGTCAGCATCTTCCCGGAAATGGGATGGGAAAATTCCAGGCGGCAGGAGTGGAGAGCCTGCCGGGGACAGTCATGATTACCGGGATTGTAAAGAAAATCGCCCAGCAGGGGATGCCCCAGATATTTCATATGTACCCGGATCTGATGGGTTCTTCCCGTTTCCAGAGAAAAAGATGCCAGGGAGGCCTGATCGGAGGAAACCAGAACCCGGTAGTGGGTGACGGCCTCTTCTCCCAGGGGATCCACCTGACGCTCCAGTATGGAGTGGGGGCAGCGGCCGATGGGGGCGCGGACGGTTCCTTCGCCGGGCGTAAGGCGTCCCGTTGTCATCGCCAGATAGGTGCGGCGGATGCGGTGTTCTTTCAGGTCTTTGGACAGCACGGCTGCGCTTAACATATGTTTTGCCAGGATCAGCAGGCCGGAGGTATCCCGGTCGATCCGGTTGATGCAGCGAAAGACATAGGGAACTCCCTGCTGGTGAAAATACCAGGCGGCGCTGTTGGCCAGGGTGTTGCCATGATTTCCCTGGGAAGGGTGAACGGGCATGCCGGCCGGTTTGTCAATCACCAGGATATCCTCATCTTCGAAGACGATGGGAAAGGGAAGCGCAGCCGGCTGGATCTGCCCGGAAGAGTGCTCTTCGATGATCCGCACGGTCAGACGGTCGCCGCTTCTTAGTATCGCTGAAGTGTAAACGGGAGCGGATCCCAGACAGATACCATGCTCCGTCTGTTTCAGATGAGTCAGAATATGGCGGGAATAGCCCTGTTTTCTGAGGAAACAGCCGACGGTGAGTCCGGCCTCCTCCGGTTTTATAGTATAATGGAGTGTTTTGTTCATAGGTACTATTATAACAGCGGCTTTTTGTCTGTCAACCGCAAAGGCAGACGGTGTAAAATGGGAAAATCAGAAATCTTTAGGTATACAGATGGGAAAAACCATGCTAAAATATTGGTATCAGGGACGGCATGCACATTCGCCCTGGCGTCTTGATATACAGGAGAAAGGATGGATATTTACATGAGCGAGAAAAAATACGTAGCATATGTAGGTACCTATACACATGGAAGCAGTATCGGGATTCATCTTTACGACGTGGATGTGGAAGAAGGAGTGCTGCGGGAACGGAAAGTGGTTCCGGTTAACAACTCCTCCTATCTGGCACGGTCCAAAAGCGGAAAATATCTGTACTCCATCGCTGACGAGGGTGTGGCAGTGTTTGCCATCCATGCGGATGGGGATCTGGAATATATCAATAAAGTAGACATCGGAGGTATGCGCGGCTGTTATCTTTCCGTGGATGAGACAGGAAAATATCTGTTCGTGGCCGGATATCACGACGGCAAGGTTACCGTGGTTCACACCCACCGGGACGGCCGGCTGGGAAGCGTGATGGACGGCGTATTCCACAAGGGAATCGGAAGCGTGGCGGAGCGCAGTTTCCGGCCCCATGTCAGCTGTGTGATCCCCACGCCGGACAATAAATATCTTTGCGCCGTGGATAACGGCATCGATCAGGTGAAGATTTACCGGCTGGATAAAAGACGTCATAAACTGCATCTGGAGGATATCGTCCGCTGCCGCAGAGAGTCAGGCCCCCGGGAGATGCGGTTTAGCAGAAACGGGAAATACGCATATCTGATTTATGAGCTGAGCAACGATGTGGATGTATTTTCCTATGAGGACGGTCCCAAAGGGCCGGTCTTCGAGAAAGTGCAGAATATCAGTATCCTGGATACGGACCTGGATCCCATGCATGACGCGGCGGAGACGCTGGCCATGTCGCCGGACGGACGTTATCTCTTCGCCTCGACGGCGGGAGACAATTCCATTACCATGTTTTCCATCGATCCGGAAAATGGACAGCTGGAACGGAAGTTCTCCCTTCCCATCAGCGGCGAGTATCCCAAGAGCATGAAGCTGTTTCCGGACGGAAAGCACATTGCCATCGTTAATCATGAGTCCAACAGCATCACCACCTTTACCATTGATTATGAGAAAAATGTGTTGATGATGAAAGGAAAACCTATGAGCGTGGATACGCCCAACTGTATTCTGATTGAAGAAGTTTCGCCGGAAAATACCATCTGACCGGCAGATAAAAAGTGAAAAACAAAATTACATTCCCCCTTTGGTAGAATGATCTTATCACAAAGAAATCAAAAAACCAAAGGGGGGATTTTTCTATAAACTTGCGCAAATCGGAAAATGTGGTATAATGGCTGTGCTGCGCGCAGCCTGACGAGCGGGCGCTATGAGGTGAGAGTATGGATATCAAGTTAATAGCAATTGACCTGGACGGTACGCTGCTGGATGACGACTGCCTTTTTCAGGAGGAAAACCGCAAATGGATCCGGCGGGCCATGAAAGCCGGTTATCTGGTGGTGCCCACCACCGGCAGAAGTTATCAGAACGCCAGGTATGAAATTTTTAAAGATTTTGATGAACTGCCCTATTATATCAACGCAAACGGTACGGTGGTGACGGATGCCAGGACGGAAAAAGTACTGTATACTGCCAGCTTTCCCCGGGAGACGGCACGAAAGATCTACCGTCTTTGCAGAGAGTACCGGACTTATATCGAACCCTACGCGGGCCGGTATGCCTATATGGAACAGGAGGGAATCGATCATCTGTACCGCAGCGGTCTTCCCATATCCTACTGCCGGCAGCTGATGCGGACCAATATTCTGTGCGATGATATGGAAAAGATGATTATGGAAGGGAAATACCCGGTCAGCAAGTTCCATATCGTATGCGAGAGCAGTCAGGAGAAGGAAAGGCTGAAGGAAAGGATAGCCTCCATCCCGGGACTGTATCCCATCTCTGTGGTGGCGCAGAATATCGAAGTGGTTTATGAGAAAAAGAGCAAGCGGGACGGCCTGGCGTTTTTAAGTGAATTTCTGGGGCTGACCCGGGAGAATGTGATGGCCATCGGCGACAGCAGCAACGACATGGAGATGCTGGAGTGGGCAGGCTGTTCCGTGGCCATGGAAAACAGCGCGCCGAAAGTCAGACAGGCGGCAAAGTATGTGACGGATACGAATAATAACGATGGAGTGGCAAAGGCTCTTCAGCGTTTTCTGAAAATAGAAAAGACCGGAGGAATGGAATGACAAAGAAATCAGATTACGATGCCAGCAGCATAGCGGTGCTGGAAGGACTGGAGGCGGTGAGAAAGAGGCCGGGCATGTATATCGGCAGCGTCTCCAGAAAAGGGTTAAACCATTTGATTTATGAAATTGTGGATAATGCAGTGGATGAACATCTGGCCGGATACTGCAGTCAGATCCGGGTGACGCTGGAAAAGGACGGCTCCTGTACTGTGGAAGATGACGGAAGGGGAATTCCGGTGGGGATGCATGAAAAGGGCATGCCGGCGGAACGTCTGGTGTTCACCACTCTGCATGCCGGCGGAAAATTTGATGATTCCGCATATAAGACCAGCGGCGGTCTCCACGGAGTGGGATCTTCGGTGGTCAATGCTTTGTCGGTATATCTGGACGTCCGGGTCAGCCGGGAAGGGTATATCCATCACGACCGGTATGAGCGGGGGGTTCCCGTGATGGAACTGGAAGACGGCCTGCTGCCAAAAGAAGGCCGGACGAAGGAAACGGGAACCTGTGTGAATTTTCTGCCGGATCCTGAGATTTTTGAAGTGACCCGCTTTTCCGCGGCGGAGGTGAAAAGCCGGATGCACGAGACGGCCTATCTGAATCCAAAGCTGACCATTGATTTTGCGGATCTGCGGGGAGAAGAGCCGGAATATATCAGCTTTCATGAACCGGACGGCATCATCGGCTTTGTCAAAGATCTGAACAAGAAAAAGGAAGCGCTTCACGATCCGGTTTATTTTACCGGCGAGTCGGAAGGGATCACCGTGGAATGTGCTTTCCAGTATGTAAATGAATTCCATGAAAATGTGCTGGGATTCTGCAACAATATCTACAACGCGGAAGGCGGCACCCACCTGACGGGATTCAAGACGGCGTTCACGGCGGTGATGAACAATTATGCGCGGGAGCTGGGAATTCTCAAGGAAAAAGACGCCAATTTTACAGGAGCGGATATCCGCAACGGCATGACGGCGGTGATTTCCATCAAACATCCCGACCCGCGGTTTGAAGGGCAGACCAAGACCAAGCTGGATAACCAGGACGCTTCCAAAGTGACGGCGAAGGTGACAGGGGATGAAATTGTCCGTTACTTCGACCGTAATCTGGAGGTGCTGAAAAAAGTGCTGTCCTGCGCGGAGCGTTCCGCGAAGATCCGCAAGACGGAGGAGAAGGCCAGAACCAACATGCTGACGAAACAGAAGTATTCCTTTGATTCCAATGGAAAACTGGCCAACTGTGAGAAAAAAGATCCTTCCCTGTGCGAAATCTTCATCGTGGAGGGAGACTCTGCCGGCGGTTCTGCCAAGACAGCCCGGGACCGGAGCTTCCAGGCCATCCTGCCCATCCGGGGCAAGATCCTGAATGTGGAAAAAGCCAGTATCGACAAAGTGCTGGCCAACGCGGAAATCAAATCCATGATCAACGCCTTTGGCTGCGGCTTTTCCGAAGGGTACGGCAACGATTTCGATATTTCCAAACTGCGGTATGACAAGATCATCATCATGGCCGATGCCGACGTGGACGGGGCGCATATCTCCACTCTGCTGATGACGCTCTTTTACCGTTTCATGCCGGAACTGATCTATGAAGGCCATGTGTACCTGGCCATGCCGCCTCTTTACAAGGCCATGCCGGCCAGGGGAAAAGAGGAGTACCTGTATGACGACAAGGCGCTGGAACAATACCGGAAAAGGCATAAGGGAAGTTTCACCCTGCAGCGCTACAAAGGTTTGGGCGAGATGGATCCCCAGCAGCTGTGGGAGACCACACTGAATCCGAAAACCCGGATTCTGAAACAGATCGAGATAGAAGACGCGCGGATGGCTTCCGAGATGACGGAGATTCTCATGGGAACTGACGTGCCGCCCAGGAAAGCCTTTATCTACGAACACGCACGAGACGCCATTCTGGACGTTTAAGGAGGGGACAGATGAGCGAAAGGGAACAGATCATAAAAACAGAATATTCCGAGGTCATGCAGAAGTCCTATATCGATTATGCCATGAGCGTGATCGTATCCAGAGCGCTGCCGGATGTGCGGGACGGCCTGAAGCCGGTACAAAGAAGAACCCTTTACGATATGTATGAACTGGGGATCCGCTACGACCGGCCCTACCGGAAGTGCGCCCGTATCGTGGGAGACACCATGGGTAAATACCATCCCCACGGGGACAGTTCCATCTATGAGGCGCTGGTGGTGATGGCTCAGGAATTTAAAAAGGGACAGGCTCTGGTGGACGGACATGGAAATTTCGGTTCCATCGAGGGGGATGGGGCCGCTGCCATGCGTTACACGGAAGCCCGTCTGCAGAAAATCACTCAGGATGTCTATCTGAGTGATATGGACAAAGACGTGGTGGAGTTTGTGCCGAATTTCGACGAGACGGAGAAGGAACCGGAAGTCCTGCCGGTGAAGATCCCCAATCTGCTGGTAAACGGCGCTGACGGCATCGCGGTGGGTATGGCCACCAGCATTCCGCCCCACAATCTGGCGGAGGTGGCCGACGGCGTCATCGCTTATATGAAAAACAATGACATCACGGTGGCGGAGCTGATGAAATACATCAAGGGACCGGATTTTCCCACCGGCGGCATCATTGTCAATCAAGATGAACTGTTGTCCATCTATGAAAAAGGAACGGGAAAAATCCGTCTGCGGGGAAAAGTGGAAATCGAAAAGGGAAAAGGCGGCCGCCAGCTGCTGGTGATCACCGAAATACCCTATACCATGATCGGCGCCAACATCGGAAAATTTTTAAACGATGTGGCCGCGCTGGTGGAGTCCAGAACAACCACGGATATCGCCGATATCTCCAACCAGTCCTCCAAAGAGGGGATCCGTATCGTGCTGGAACTGAAAAAAGGAGCGGATGCGGATAATCTGATCAACATGCTTTATAAAAAAACCCGGCTGGAAGATACCTTCGGCGTCAACATGCTGGCGGTGGCGGACAAAAAACCGGAGACCTTAAGCTTAAAGCAGGTGATCGAGCATCATGTGGATTTTCAGTTTGAGATGACTACCCGGAAGTATCAAAACCTGCTGGGAAAAGAGCAGGAGAAAAAGGAAATCCAGGAGGGATTGATCGCCGCCTGCGACGTCATCGATCTGATTATCGAGATCCTGCGGGGGAGCAAAAACCAGCAGCAGGTGAAGGACTGTCTGACCATGGGCGTGACGGAAGGGATCCGTTTCAGAAAGAAAACATCCCAGCGGGAAGCCTCCCGGCTGCGTTTTACCCCGCGGCAGGCCGCGGCAATCCTGGAGATGCGCCTGTATAAACTGATCGGACTGGAAATCGACGCGCTGATGAAAGAACATGAGCAGACCCTTGAGAACATCCGCCGGTATGAGGACATTCTCAGCCATTATGATTCCATGTCCAACGTGATCATCAAAGAACTGCAGCGGATCAAAAAAGAATACGGCCGGAAAAGAAGAACCGCCGTCATCAATGCCGCCGCGGCTGTCTTTGAGGAAAAAAAGGTGGAAGAGATGGAAGTGGGCGTGCTGATGGACCGCTTCGGCTATATCAAGACGGTGGACAAAGGAGTCTGGGAGCGTAACCAGGAAACCATCCGGGAAGAGTATCCTTATAGTTTCTGCTGCAGCAACATGGACAAGCTGTGTATCTTCACCGAACAGGGACGGATGCACACGGTGAAGGTACTGGATCTGCCCTATGGAAAGCTGCGGGATAAAGGGATGCCCGTTGATAATTACGGCAACTACAGCATAGCCAGTGAACGGCTGCTCTATCTGGGCCCCTTGGGGGAACTGAAAAACCAGAAGCTTTTCTTTGCCACAAAACGAGGCATGGTAAAGCTGGTGGACGGTTTGGAGTTTGACGTGGCCAAGCGGACCATTAGCGCAACCAAACTGGCGCCGGAGGACGAGGTGGTTTTCGTGCAGCCGGCGGACACCATGGAGTATGCGGTGCTGCAGAGCAGGGAAGGATATTTCCTGCGTTTCCTGAAAGAAGAAGTGCCGGAAAAGAAAAAGACGGCCATCGGCGTAAGGGGGATGCGGCTGGGCGAGGGAGATGAAATCGCGCAGGCTTATCTCATTGAAAGCAGGATGGACTATGCCATCACTTACCATGAGAAAAAGGTGGTGCTGAACAAACTGAAACTGGGCAAACGGGATGGAAAAGGGACGAAAATCCGCGTTTCATAAGTTCCGTGAAGATATCGATTTTGTATCTTGCCAGTGCAATTTTCGCAGGCTTTTGGTATAATGGAGGCACCAAAAGATATGGGGGTAGCACTGTATGAAAAAAAGCGATGAGATGAAGAAAATGTGCCAGGAAAAAGGCATCCGGATGATCGATTTCAAAATGACCGATCTGGACGGCCGGTGGAGACACATCACCATTCCCGTGGAGCGGTTTGACGAGGATATCTTCGTGTACGGGATCGGTTTTGACGGCTCCAATTACGGCTATGCGCCGGTGGAGAAAAGCGATATGGTTTTCATCCCGGATCCGGACACGGCTGTGGTGGATCCCTTTGCCGAGGTGCCCACGCTGACCATGTGCGGCGATGTGTGCGTGATCGGTGAGGAGAATAAACCCTTCGATCAGTATCCCAGAAATGTCAGCCTGCGGGCCATGGAGTATATGAAAGAGCTGGGGGTTGCCGATGAGATGCTGATCGGTCCCGAGTTTGAGTTCCATCTCCTGGATCATGTCCGGTACGAAGTGACGCCGCAAAGAAGCGGCTACGCCGTGGACACCAGGCAGGCCGCCTGGAACAGCGGAAAGGAAAGCCCGGACAACGGAGGCTTTCAGGTGAAGGGACATGGCGGTTACCACATCGGGGCGCCTCACGATGTCGCCTACAGCCTGCGCAGTAAAATGTGCATCCTGCTGGAGGATTGGGGCGTTGACGTCAAATACCATCATCACGAGGTGGGAGGCTCCGGCCAGATGGAGATCGAGGTGGAACTGGGCGATATGGTGGATATGGCAGACAAGACCATGATCATCAAATATGTGATCAAAAACGCGGCGGTGCAGGACGGACGGACAGCCACCTTCATGCCCAAGCCCATCTATCAGGAGGCGGGCAACGGCATGCATGTGCATATGCTGCTGAAAAAGGACGGACAGCCGATATTTTACGATAAAGACGGTTACTCCGGCCTTAGCAGGACGGCCCACTATTTCATGGGCGGCCTTTTGAAGCACGTATCGTCTCTTTGCGCTTTTACCAATCCCTCCACCAACTCCTTCAAACGTCTGGTACCCGGGTTTGAAGCGCCGGTGACCATCGGATACGCCACATCCAATAGAAGCGCGGTGATCCGGATTCCGGCCTATGCAAAGTCGCCGGATAAAAAACGGTTCGAACTGCGCAATCCGGACGCCACCTGCAATCCCTATTACGCTTACGCGGCGATTTTGATGGCCGGTCTGGACGGCATCCGCAATCAGATCGATCCCGCGAAGGAAGGCTGGGGTCCCTATGACTGTAATCTCTATGAGCTTTCAGAGGAGGAGAAAAAGAAAATCTCTTCTTTGCCCAGAAGCCTGGAGGAAGCGCTGGACGCCCTGGAAGCGGATCACGATTACCTCACGGCAGGCGGCGTGTTCCCGCCCTGTCTGATCGAGATCTGGCTGAAACGCAAGCGGGAGGAAGCGCTGCGCATTTCTCAGATTCCCCATCCGGCGGAATTTGAAGCCTACTATGATCTGTAAGAAAAGCACCTTGCATTTTACCAAAAGAAGTGTTACAATAAACAGGATTTATTATAAAGACTAATCTGAGAGTGGGCTTGCAAGAGCCCGCTCTTTTATATGGCGGAAAAAATATAAGGCAAAAAGGCAGGGATGAAACGTGAGTAAAAGGGAAAGTTATGAGGAAAAGGCCGCCGCGCTGCTGGAGCCGATCGTGCAGGAGCAGGGATTTGAACTGGTGGACGTGGAGTACGTCAAAGAAGGAGGAACCTGGTATTTAAGGGCTTATATCGACAAAGAAGGCGGGATCACCATCGATGACTGCGAACTGGTCAGCCGTGCCTTCAGCGACGTGCTGGACCGGGAAGATTTTATCGAAGATTCCTATATTATGGAAGTGAGTTCTCCTGGACTGGGACGCCCTCTGAAGAAGGAGAAGGATTACGAAAGAAGCATGGGAAAGGAGCTGGAGATCCGCACCTACCGTGCCGTCGGCGGACAGAAAGAATTCTACGGTATACTGACCGCATATGATAGTAACAGTGTGACCGTAAAAGAAGAGAACGGGGAAGAAAAAACCTTCCGGAAAAATGAAATTGCATTGATACGTCTTGCGTTTGACTTTTGAAACAGTTAGGAGGAAAAAAGAAAAATGAACACAGAGTTACTGGAAGCGTTGAATATTCTGGAGCAGGAGAAAAATATCAGCAAGGATACGCTGCTGGAGGCCATCGAACAGTCATTGATCCAGGCATGCAAAAACCACTTCGGAAAAGCGGACAATGTGAAGGTAAACATTGATCCGGATACCTGCGACTTCGGCGTGTACGCGGAGAAAACCGTGGTGGAGGAAGTGGAGGATCCGGTGATGGAAATCAGCCTGGCCAATGCGAAGATGCTGGATTCCAAGTATGAGCTGGGTGATGTGGTCAATGTGGAAATCAAATCCAAAGAGTTCGGGCGGATCGCTACCCAGAATGCCAAAAACGTGATTTTGCAGAAGATCCGCGAGGAGGAACGCAAAGTTCTTTACAATGAATATTTTGAGAAAGAAAAAGATGTGGTTACCGGTATTGTACAGAGAAATCTGGGCAGAAATATCAGCGTGAATCTGGGTAAAGTGGACGGCATCTTAAGTGAATCCGAACAGGTAAAGACGGAGCATTTCCGGCCCACAGAGCGGATCAAGGTCTACGTGCTGGAGGTTAAGGATACCCCCAAGGGACCGAAGATCCAGGTTTCCAGGACCCATCCGGAGCTGGTAAAACGTCTCTTTGAGTCCGAGGTGACGGAAGTAAGGGACGGCATTGTGGAAATCCGAAGCATTGCCAGAGAAGCCGGATCCCGTACCAAGATTGCCGTGTGGTCCAATGATCCCGATGTGGATCCGGTAGGCGCCTGCGTGGGAATGAACGGAGCCAGGGTGAACGCCATCGTGGAAGAGCTGCGGGGAGAAAAAATCGATATCATCAATTGGGATGACAATCCGGCCTTCCTGATCGAGAACGCCTTAAGCCCGGCTAAGGTAATTTCCGTCATGGCGGATCCCGATGAAAAGACAGCCCAGGTGATCGTACCGGATTATCAGCTGTCGCTGGCGATCGGAAAAGAAGGACAGAACGCCCGTCTGGCAGCCCGCCTGACCGGCTATAAGATTGATATCAAGAGCGAGACACAGGCCAGAGAGGCAGGATTGTTCGACGAGATGGAAGAGTACGATGAGGAGTATGACGACGAAGAGTTCGAACAAGAGGATATAAACTATGATGAAGAAAATGAAAGTTCCGATGCGAAAGTGTACGGGATGCCAGGAGATGAAGAATAAAAAAGAAATGATACGCGTCTTAAAAACGCCGGAGGATGAAATCGTGCTGGATGCCACAGGCAGAAAGAACGGCCGGGGCGCTTATCTTTGCTTTTCCAGGGAATGCCTGGATAAGGCCATAAAAAATAAAGGGCTGGAGCGGTCTTTAAAAACGGCGATTCCGCCGGAAGTCTACAACGCCCTGAAAGAGGAGCTGGATCATATTGAACGAACGTAAACTGCTTTCCCTTCTGGGGCTGGCGGCGAAAGCGGGCAAGGTGGCCAGCGGGGAATTTTCTACGGAAAAAGCGGTTAAGACCGGGAAAGCGTACCTGGTACTGGTGGCTGAAGAGGCTTCCGGCAATACGAAAAAGAAGTTTTTGAATATGTGCGCCTATTACAAGGTACCCTGTTACTTTTTTGGAGAAAAGGCAGCTCTTGGGAAAGCCATCGGAAAAGAATTCCGGGCGTCCCTTGCACTCCTGGATGAAAATCTGGGCAGAGCCGTTGAGAAACAGATGGAAAACGTGGCGGATCCCAAAATAGCTGAACAGAAAGGTCAGGTGGTAAAATGCCGGGAATCAGAGTGCATGAAATTGCCAGGGAAATAGGAAAAACCAACAAAGAAGTCATCACATTTTTAAAGGATCACGGGATCGAGGTCCGAAGTCATATGAGTTCTTTGAAAGAAGCGGAGGAGAAGTTATTGAGAGAGACATTTGATAAAGATAAGAATATGAAAAACGAAAAGAAGGAAGAGGGACGTACAGAGGCAAAGCCGAAGAAAAAATCCAATATTATCCAGGTGTTCCGGCCCCAGAATGCCAAAACGCCGGAAGGAAAAAATCTGGGAAGGGGAAAACGTTCTGATTCCAGAAAGGGAAAGCCGGCGGCAGATGGAAAACCTTCCCAGCGTCCGGCCCGTCCGGCAGCGGAGAACGCGGCGGCAAAAGCTGCGCAAAATAAGGAGACCTCCCGTCCGGCAGCAGGAAATGCGGGAGGAAGAACCGGTTCATCGCCCGCCCATGGGAAACCTGCCCAGAATCAGGAAACAGAAAACAAGGGACGTCAAAGGAACAGTCAGGGGACAAATCAGCGTCCGCCGCGCAGCGACAGTCCAAGGCGGTTCCAGGCAGACCGGGAACGGGATAAAGACCGGGATACAAAAGAGGGAAGAGATTCCCGCAGAAATGGATCAGAGGGAAGAAAATCCGGCGGCAGAAAACAGCAGACGGATGCGGTGGATACGTCCATGATGCAAAAGCCCTCCCGTGATCTGAGAAAAGACAAGGAAAAAGAGAAAGAAAAAGAAAAAGCGAAGGATAAATTCGGCGGCGACCGTCAAAAAGGCGGCAGACGCCCCAACCAGGGATTCCGTCAGCAGGCGAGACTGCCAAAGGCGCTGCAAAAACCGGTACATCAGCACAAGGAAGAGAAGAAAGCTGAGGTAAAGGAAATCGTGCTTCCGGAGAAGCTGACCATCCGGGAACTGGCGGATAAGATGAAGATGCAGCCCTCCGTGATTGTAAAAAAACTGTTCATGGAAGGCGTCATGGTTACGGTCAACCATGAGATCGATTTTGAAAAGGCACAGGAGATCGCACTAGATTACGATATCATTGCCGAGCCGGAAGAGAAAGTGGATGTGATCGAGGAGCTGCTGAAAGAAGAGGAAGACGATGCCAGCACACTGGTGCCAAGACCGCCGGTTGTCTGCGTCATGGGTCATGTCGATCATGGCAAAACTTCCCTTCTGGACGCTATCCGAAATACTCATGTGACTGACCGGGAAGCCGGCGGAATCACCCAGCACATCGGCGCATACATGGTCAAGGTCAACGGACAGAAGATTACCTTCCTGGATACACCGGGCCATGAGGCTTTCACGGCCATGCGTATGCGTGGCGCCAACGCCACGGATATCGCCATTTTGGTGGTGGCTGCGGACGACGGCGTGATGCCTCAGACAATCGAGGCTATCAACCACGCCAAAGCGGCAGGGGTGGAGATCATCGTGGCCATCAATAAGATCGATAAACCCAACGCCAACGTGGAGCGGGTAAAACAGGAGCTGTCGGAATATGAACTGATCCCGGAAGACTGGGGCGGAAGTACGATCTTCGTGCCCGTATCGGCTCATACCCACGAGGGGATCGAGGAGCTGCTGGAGATGATCCTGCTGACGGCAGAAGTCTGCGAGCTGAAAGCCAATCCCAAAAGAAAGGCCAGAGGTCTGGTTATCGAAGCAAAGCTGGATAAGGGGAAGGGACCTGTGGCTACCATTCTGGTGCAGAAAGGTACGCTGCACGTGGGAGATTTCATCGCCGCCGGGGCATGCTCCGGAAAGGTCCGCGCCATGATGGACGACAAGGGACGCAGAGTCAAAGAGGCCGGTCCCTCTACTCCGGTGGAGATCCTCGGTCTTGGCGATGTGCCAAATGCCGGAGAAGTGCTGGTAGCGACAGAAAACGACAAAGAAGCGAAAAACTTTGCGGCCACCTTCGTATCCGAGAACCGGAACCGTCTGCTGGAAGAGACCAAGTCCAAAATGTCTTTGGATGATCTGTTCAATCAGATCCAGGAAGGCAATTTAAAAGAACTGGGCATCGTGGTCAAGGCTGACGTACAGGGATCTGTGGAAGCGGTGAAACAAAGTCTTTTGAAACTTTCCAACGATGAAGTGGTGGTGAAAATCGTCCATGGAGGCGTAGGCGCCATCAATGAATCAGACGTCACCCTGGCATCCGCTTCCAACGCCATCATCATCGGCTTTAACGTGCGTCCCGATGCCACGGCGAAGGCCATTGCCGAGCAGGAGGGCGTGGATATCCGTCTGTATAAGGTGATTTACCAGGCCATCGAAGATGTGGAAGCCGCCATGAAGGGTATGCTGGATCCGATATACGAGGAAAAAGTGATCGGCCATGGCGAGATCCGTCAGATTTTCAAAGCCTCCGGCGTGGGCAACATCGCCGGAAGCTATGTATTGGACGGCGTGTTCCAGAGGGGCTGCAAGGTAAGGATCAGCCGCGAAGGAAATCAGGTATACGACGGCGCGCTGGCTTCACTGAAACGATTCAAGGATGATGTGAAGGAAGTAAAAGCCGGATACGAATGCGGTCTGGTATTTGAAGGATTCAATGACATTCAGGAGTTAGACCAGGTGGAGGCTTATATCATGGTGGAGGTTCCCAGATAGGAATCCTCCCACAAGGATGGCCTCCCGGACAAGTGAGGACAATATGAGGAAAAACAGTATAAAAAATACCCGTATCAACGGGGAAGTGCAAAAGGAACTCAGTCAGATTATCCGTCGTGAGATCAAAGATCCCAGGATCCATATGATGACTTCTGTGACAGGGGCTCAAGTTGCGCCGGATCTGAAAACTTGCAAGGTTTACATCAGCGTGCTGGGTACAGATGAAGAGAAAGCCGACACGCTGGCCGGCCTTCGCAGCGCGGAGGGATATATCCGCCGGATGCTGGCAAAGAATCTGAACCTGCGCAATACGCCGCAGCTTACCTTTTTGCTGGATACCTCCATCGAATACGGAGTAACCATGGCGAAAAAGATTGCGGATCTGGAAATCAGAGAGACTGAGGAAGAAAATGATGAAGAATCTTGACGATATGGTAACGGGAGCCGCCAGTGTGGCCATCGCCGGCCATGTGAATCCCGACGGCGACTGCGTCGGTTCCTGTATGGCGGTATATCATTATCTGCGGGATAACCACAGCGATATCCGCACGCAGGTATATCTGGAAGAGATGCGCCCGGTGTTCGGCCATCTGGCGGATCTGGATCAGATCCGCCGCCTGCCCGAACCGGGAGAAACCTGTGATCTTCTGATCCTGCTGGACGTCAGCAGCCTTGATAGGATCGGCGCGGCAGGCGAGCTGTTTGCAAGAACGAAAAAAACGGTCTGCATCGATCATCACATCACCAATCCCGGCCTGGCAGATGAAAATCATATTGTACCGGACGCCAGTTCCACCTGCGAGGTACTCTTTTCTCTGATGGACAGGGAAAAAATTTCCCGCAGGACGGCGATGGATCTGTATACCGGGATCATTCACGACAGCGGGGTATTCCAGTATTCCAACACGTCGCCGAAGACCATGGAGATTGCCGGGTGGCTGATGGAGCAGGATATCCCCTTCACCAGGATCATAGAGGATTCGTTTTATAAAAAGTCGTACGCTCAGAACCGGGTGATGGGCTATATCCTGATGAACAGCCAGCTGTATCTGGACGGAAAATGCATTGCCGCCGCGGCGGACAAAAAGTGTATGGAGCAGTTTAAGGTACAGGCCAGGGATCTGGACGGGATTATCAATCAGATGCGGCTGACACAAGGCGTGGAAGCGGCGGTATTTCTCTATGCGCTGGATGAGAATCGCTATAAGGTGAGTCTGCGTTCCAACGGGAAGGTGGACGTCAGCGCCATCGCCATGACCTTTGGCGGGGGCGGCCATTATATGGCAGCCGGCTGCACCATGGAAGGGAAGCCGGAAGAGATTACCGGAAAAATCGTGGAGGAGATCAGGCGTCAGCTGGGTATGGAAAAGGTTTGAAATGAACGGAATCATTAATGTATATAAGGAAGCCGGCTGGACTTCCCACGATGTGGTGGCGAAGCTGCGGGGCATCCTGAAAATGAAAAAAATCGGACATACGGGCACACTGGATCCTGATGCGACAGGCGTGCTGCCGGTATGTCTGGGAAAAGCGACAAAACTGTGCGAGCTGCTGGCGGGAGAAGACAAAACCTATGAAGCGGTTCTAAGGCTGGGCATTATCACCGATACCCAGGATATCAGCGGAACGGTTATAAAGGAGACTAATCCAGCAGTGACGGAAAAGGAGGCGATATCCTGCATCCGCTCCTTTGAAGGGGAGTATATGCAGGTTCCGCCTATGTACTCGGCCTTGAAAGTAAATGGAAAGAAACTGTATGAACTGGCACGGGAAGGGAAAACGGTGGAACGAAAAGCCCGGCCGGTTCATTTTTACCGTATAGAGATCCTTAAGACAGATCTTCCGGAAATCCGTTTTTCCGTTACCTGTTCCAAGGGGACCTACATCCGCACCCTGTGCCATGACATCGGCGAAAAACTGGGCTGCGGCGCCTGCATGAAGTCTTTGATCCGCACACGGGTCGGGCGTTTCGATGTAAAGGACAGCCGCACACTGGAGCAGATCCAAAAGCTGGCAGACTGCGGGCGCGTACAGGAAGCGATTCTGCCGCTGGATCAGATGTTTGACCGGGATCCGGCCGTTGTCGCGGGATCCTCGCTGCAAAAAAGGGTGTATAATGGAAATTCTTTTTACGGCCGTGATCTGCCCCGCCCGGTTCCCGGGCTGAAGGATGGCTGCCGGGTTCGCGTATACGACGGCGGCGGGGCGTTCGTGGGACTCTATCGCTACCGGGAAAAGGAAGATGAGTTCCGGCTGGTAAAAATGTTCAGAGACGGGGGCGGCCAGGGATGAGATATATCAAAAATACACTGGATTTTATGCTGCCCAAACGCAGCATTATCACACTGGGGAAATTTGACGGACTGCACCGGGGCCATAAAAAACTGGTGAATCGGGTAAAAGAACTGAAAAAACCTGGATTTGAAACGGTTATTTTCACTTTTGACGTATCCCCGGTGATGCGCCTTTCCGATCCGTCTTTTAAGATGATACTGACAGGTGAAGAGCGGTTTCATCTGGCCAAGGGGATGGATGTGGACTGTCTGGTGGAATGTCCCTTCGTGCCGGAGATCATGCATATGGACGCGAAGGATTTTGTCCGTGAAATCCTGGTCCGCCAGATGAAGGCGGCCCATCTGGTGGTGGGACCGGATTTTCACTTCGGCCATAAGCGGGGCGGCACCACCGCGCTGCTTAAGGAGATGGGAAAACAGTATGGCTACCAGGTGGATGTCCTGGAAAAAGTCACAGACGGCGGCGCCGCCGTCAGCAGTACGCGGATCCGCCGGGAGATCATAGAGGGCAATCTGGAAAAAGCCAATGATCTTCTTGGTTATCCTTTTTTTGTGGAGGGAGAGATCGTTCACGGAAAACATCTGGGCCACACCATCGGTATCCCCACCATCAATCAGCGCCCGTCGGTGCACAAGCTGCTGCCGCCTTTTGGCGTTTATGCCTCTATCACTCAGATCGACGGCGAACCTTATTTCGGCATCAGCAATATCGGCGTCAAGCCTACGGTGGGCGACAGCCGCCCGGGAGTGGAAACCTATCTTTTCGATGTGGACAAAGAGCTGTATGGGAAACAGGCTCATGTACGGCTTTATGAATTTATCCGGCCGGAATATAAATTTCCTTCCATTGTCCAGCTGCAGCATCAGATTAAAAAGGATGAGGCGGCCTGCCGGAATTACTTCCGAGACAGAGGGAAAAAGGTATTTACATCGGTATAGGGTTGTGGTATAATCGCTAAGTGTGAAAAATCAATGAACCCGGATTCGGAGCGCGGAATCTCCAACCGGCTCTTAATTCGAGGCGTTAAAAGAGAAACAGGAGGAAAATTATGATTTCAAAAGAAAAGAAACAGGCAATCATCAGCGAGTATGCGAGAACAGAGGGCGATACCGGTTCACCGGAGGTACAGGTGGCTATCCTGACAGCCAGAATTCAGGAGCTGACAGAGCATCTGAAGGAGCATCACAAAGATCATCATTCCAGACGCGGTCTGCTGAAAATGGTTGGTCAGAGACGTGGTCTGCTGGATTACCTGAAGAAAAATGATATCGAAAGATACCGTGCTTTGATCGAGAAGCTGGGAATCAGAAAATAAGGATAGTGAGGGGGCGGAGTTTTCCGCCCCATTTCTCTATAGGAAACAAACTAACCAAACAAACATTGACCTCAGGTTCCTGTTTGACCGGGACTACTGAAAAGGACATGAGAAGCTGCGCGTGTTTTTTTCAGTTGTTTCGGGCAGGACCGGTCAGAAAGAAAAGGAGAATACAGATGTATAAAAGTTATTCCATGGAACTGGCGGGAAGAACGCTGACCGTCGATATCGACAGAGTGGCAAAACAGGCCAACGGCGCTGCCTTTATGCATTACGGAGACACCGTAGTTCTTTCTACGGCTACCGCTTCCGACAAACCGCGGGAGGGAATCGATTTCTTCCCCTTAAGCGTAGAATACGAAGAGAAACAGTATGCAGTGGGTAAGATCCCCGGCGGTTTCAACAAAAGGGAAGGAAAGGCCAGCGAACATGCCATCCTGACCTCCCGTGTCATCGACCGCCCCATGCGGCCGCTGTTCCCCAAGGATTACCGCAACGATGTGACCATCAGCAACATGGTTATGTCAGTGGATCCGGAGTGCAATCCGGAGATTCCGGCCATGCTGGGATCTTCCATCGCCACCTGCATTTCCGACATTCCCTTTGACGGCCCCTGCGCCGCCACACAGGTGGGACTGATCGACGGAGAATTCATCATTAACCCCTCCCTGGGACAGAAAGAGGTTTCCGACCTTCAGCTGACCGTGGCCTCTACCAGGGAAAAGGTGATCATGATCGAGGCCGGAGCCAATGAAGTGCCGGAGGAGAAAATGATCGAGGCGATTTTCAAAGCCCATGAAGTCAATCAGGAGATCATTCAGTTTATTGATAAAATCGTAGCGGAATGCGGTAAGGAAAAGCACACCTATGAAAGCTGCGCCGTTCCGGAAGAACTGTTTGCCGCCATAAAGGAGATCGTACCGCCCCAGGAAATGGAAGCTGCGGTGTTTACCGATGAGAAACAGGTACGCGAGGAGAATATCCGTCAGATTACAGAGAAACTGGAGGAAGCCTTCGCGGAGAAAGAAGAGTGGCTGGATGTGCTGGGAGAGGCTGTTTACCAGTATCAGAAAAAAACCGTCCGCAAGATGATCCTTCAGGATAAGAAGCGTCCCGACGGACGCGGGATCAAGGAGATCCGTCCTCTGGCGGCTGAAATCGATCTGATCCCCAGAGTACACGGTTCCGCCATGTTTACCCGGGGGCAGACCCAGATCTGTACCGTCACCACGCTGGCGCCTCTTTCAGACGCTCAGAGACTGGACGGACTGGATGAATACGAAACGTCCAAACGGTATATGCATCACTATAACTTCCCTTCCTATTCTGTAGGCGAGACAAAACCCTCCAGAGGACCGGGACGCCGTGAGATCGGTCATGGAGCCCTGGCGGAACGTGCGCTGGTGCCGGTGCTGCCATCCGAGGCGGAATTCCCCTACGCTATCCGTACGGTTTCAGAAACCTTTGAATCCAACGGTTCCACCTCACAGGCCAGTATCTGTGCGTCTTCCATGTCACTGATGGCAGCCGGCGTACCGATCAAAAAACCGGTGGCAGGTATTTCCACCGGCCTGGTGACGGGAGAAACCGACGATGATTATATCGTGCTGACGGATATCCAGGGTCTGGAAGATTTCTTCGGCGATATGGACTTTAAGGTGGCAGGTACCCACGACGGTATCACCGCTATCCAGATGGATATCAAGATTCACGGGCTGACCCGTCCCATTATCGAGGAGGCCATTGCCAGAACGAAAGAAGCAAGGGAGTATATTCTGACGGAGGTTATGGAACCGGTTATCGCGAAGCCGAGAGAGAGCGTGGGACCCTATGCGCCCAAGATCGTTCAGATCATGATCGATCCGGCGAAAATCGGCGATGTGGTCGGTCAGAGAGGCAAGACCATCAACGCCATCATCGAAGAGACGGGTGTTAAGATCGATATTACCGACGACGGCGCTGTTTCCATCTGCGGCGTGGAAAAAGCGGGTATGGACAAGGCGATTCAGTATATCCAGACGATTGTCACGGATTTTGAAGCCGGCCAGATCTTTACCGGAAAAGTGGTCAATATCAAAGAGTTCGGCGCTTTTGTAGAGTTCGCTCCCGGCAAGGAAGGTATGGTTCATATTTCCAAAATTGCCAAGGAGAGAATCAAACGGGTGGAAGACGTCCTGACGCTGGGCGACATCGTAAAGGTTGTCTGCCTGGGCAAAGACAAGATGGGGCGGTTCAGCTTCAGCATCAAGGATGTTCCGGAGGATCAGAAATAGAACTGACAACAGTAAAAATGGGAAAAGGGGAGAAACGCATCATGGCGCCTCCCTTTTTTTGACCGGTCAGAAAGGAAGATTTCATGCGGTACCACAATATTACCAAGGATGATATGTTAAATGGGGACGGTCTGCGGGTGGTTCTGTGGGTGGCGGGATGCTCCCACTGCTGCCGGGAATGCCAGAACCCCCAGACCTGGGATCCCAACGGGGGGATTCCATTCGACCAGGAGGCTAAGGATGAGCTGTTCGAACAGCTTGGGAAAACCTATATTTCCGGTATCACCTTCAGCGGCGGGGATCCTTTGCACAAGAACAATATTACGGAGATTACCAGGCTGGCAAAAGAAATCCGGGAAAAATTCCCTGACAAGACGATCTGGCTGTATACCGGCTCTCTGTGGGAGAGCATACAAAAGGAAGAGATCGTCCGGTATCTGGATGTGTGTGTGGACGGGGAGTTTATCGTGGAGCAAATGGACACTTCACTGAAATGGAAAGGAAGCGCCAACCAAAGAGTAATCGATGTGAAAAAAACCCTTGCAGCGGGAAAAGTCGTGCTGCATACCAGGGACTAAAGGAGAGACGCGATGAACAGAATTGCCAGATTTGATAAAGTAAGTGAAAAACAATTTCTGGAAGGATGGATGGATACCTTTCCGGAAACTTTGCCTGAGCAGGTGAAAGACATTTATAAAAACATCCGCCTTCCAAGGCGGGCGACGACGGGCAGCGCCGGTTATGATTTTTTCAGTCCCATATCTTTTACGCTGCAGCCGGGGCAGTCCATCAAAATTCCCACGGGCATCCGGGTGCAGATGGAGCAAGACTGGGTGCTGCTGCTGTTTCCCAGAAGCGGACTGGGATTCAAATACCGGCTGCAGATGAATAACACAGTGGGGGTGATCGACAGCGATTACTTTTATTCGGACAACGAGGGCCATATCTTTGCCAAAATCACCAACGATTCCAACGAGGAAAAGGTTTTGTCCATCGAAGAGGGAGACGGCTTTATACAGGGGATTTTCATGATGTATGGCATCACCGTGGATGACGATGTGAAAGAAGTGCGAAACGGCGGTTTTGGAAGTACCGGGCGCTAAAAGGGGAGAGTCTTTTAGACTCTCCCCTTTTAGCTCTTCGCCAGATAACCCAGGTTACAGATCCTCTCCGTCCACCACCTCGTCGTATTCTGCTTTATCTAAAAGTTCATCAAAGGCGTCTGCGGCAGCTTCATACTCGTCATCATCGGTGATATTGTCCAGAGAAGGCTGACCGTTTTCTCCTTCTTCGTAACGGTAAAGATAAACTTCCCCGTCGCTGTTCTGACCGTTTTCATCCAGCGGCAGCAGTGCGATATAGTGTTTGTCCGCAGCCGGGAAAATGGTGAGGATGGCGCATTCGATTTCCGTATCGTCATCCAGTGTCAGGGTGACGGTGGCGTCCCCCGGCTGGAAGGGAGCGGAGCAGTCGGATCCGCAGGTGTCACAGTTGCCGCTGCAGATGTTGTCTTTGGAATTTTCCATGTGTAGTTACCTCTTTCTTTTTCTTGGATTCGATGTTTCCTGTCAAAATTACTTTACCAGATGCGGAGAAGAAAAGCAACAATATTTCATAATATGCGGTTGACGGATAAGTTTTGCAGTTTTATACTATAATTTAGAAAAAGAGGGATGACAGAGAATCCCAAGGAGGAGACAGTATTATGGATATCAGATTTGAAAAAAGAGAGCATCTGAAAGAAAAACCGGATCAGAAGAATCTGGGATTTGGAAAGTACATGACAGATTATATGTTTGTGATGGACTGGGACAGAGAAAAGGAGTGGCATGATGCCAGAATCGTGCCCCATGAATCGATGCTTCTGGATCCGGCCTGCGTGGCGCTGCATTACGCACAGGAAACCTTTGAAGGAATGAAAGCTTACCGGACGAAAGAGGGAAAGATTCAGCTGTTCCGTCCGGAGATGAACGCGAAACGTATGATCAAATCCAACGAAAGACTCTGTATGCCTCCCGTTCCGGTTGATATGTTCGTAGAAGCGGTGGAAGAACTGGTGAAAGTAGAGAAGGACTGGGTTCCCTCTGAGCCGGAAACCTCTCTTTATATCCGTCCCTTTATGTTCGCAACGGAATCTTCTTTGGGCGTACATATGGCTAGTTCCTATAAATTCGTTGTGATCTGTACGCCGGTGGGCGCATACTATGCGGAAGGTGTGAATCCGGTGCGTATTCTGGTGGAAGACGAACTGGTCCGCGCGGTAAAAGGCGGTACGGGATTTACCAAATGCGGCGGAAACTATGCAGCATCCATCCTGGGACAGGTCAAAGCGGAGAAAAAGGGATGTACTCAGGTTCTGTGGCTGGACGGCGTGGAGCGCAAGTATGTGGAAGAAGTGGGCACCATGAATATCATGTTCAAAATCGCGGGCGAGATTTATACGGCGCCCATCGAAGGAACCGTGCTTCCGGGCGTTACAAGAGATTCGATTATCCATATTCTGAAAGACTGGGGTTATAAAGTAAACGAGACCAGACTTTCCGTGGATGACCTGATGAAAGCAGGACACGACGGGACGCTGGAGGAAGCTTTTGGAACCGGTACGGCAGCGGTTATCTCACCGGTTGGAGAGTTTGTATACAAGGACGACAAGGTAACAGTCAATGACTTCAAAACCGGGGAACTGACCCAGAAGCTTTACGATTATCTGACAGGCATTCAGTGGGGCAGCGTAGAAGACAAATATCACTGGACCGTGGAAGTCTGCTGATCAAAGCAGTTATCCGGGAGACATGGGCGGGCTCATGTCTCCTTTTTTTGAGCAAAACAAAATGCAGGCGGGCGGATTCCCTCCTGTATGGGAAACCAGGAGGGAAATATGGAAAGACAGGATCGGGCGCCCCTGGTGGACGCTTTGAAAAGATATCAGAAAGAGAGACCGGCCTATTTTTGTATTCCAGGACACCGGTATGAACGAGGACTGGGACAGCGGTGGCTTACAAAGGAAGAATGCGGTTTTTTGAAATACGACTTGACGGAGGTGGGCGGACTAGATGACCTGCACCGGCCGGAGGGTGTTATTCGGGAAGCACAGGAACTGCTGGCGGATCTGTACGGTGCACAAAAGAGCTATTTTCTGGTAAACGGTACCACCTGCGGCAATGAAGCCATGCTCCTTGGTACGCTGAAGGAAAATGACGAGATCATACTTCCCCGCAATGTGCATAAATCTGTACTGCAAGGATTGATCCTGTGCGGAGCAAGACCGGTCTATCTGATGCCAAAGTGGATCGAAAAAGCCGGAATCTGGGGAGGAATTTCTCCCCGGGAGGTGGAAAATGCGCTGGAACACCATCCCGGGGCGAAAGCGGTTTTTCTGGTCAGTCCTTCCTATTATGGGATCTGCTGTGATGTGAAGCGGATTGCGGATATCTGCCATCGATTCGGGGTGCCGCTGCTGGTGGATGAGGCCCACGGCAGTCATCTGTATTTTTCAAGTCTGCTGCCCCGGGGCGCGCTGCAGCAGGGGGCGGATGGATGTGCCCAGAGTTTCCACAAGACGACGGGAGCGCTGACCCAAAGTTCCGTGCTTCATATCCAGACAGGACGGATCGATGCCGGACGGATCGAGCGCGCCTTAAAGCTAGTGCAAAGTACCAGCCCTTCGTATCTTTTGATGGCTTCACTGGATAACTCCCGTTATCAGCTGGCGCATCATGGGCGTAAAATGGCGGAGGACGCCCTTGAAAAAGCCGCTTTTCTCCGGGAGAAAATCCGTGCTGTTCCGGGAATGTTCGTTCTGGGGAAGGACGATATAGAAGGAAGATATGCGGCTGCGGCGCTGGATGAGACTCGTCTGGTATTCGGCTGTGAAACCATGAGCGGTTATGATCTGGCGAGCACACTGCGGGAAGAGTACCAGGTGGAGACAGAGATGGCGGATCTGCGAAACGTGGTTGCTGTGGTCACTTTTGCCAACGAAGAGAAGGAAGTAACACAGTTGATCGGGGCTTTGCGGGACATCAGCCGGCGCCGGGATCGGCGGTTTCTTTGTAAAACCGGCAGGAAAGAAATGCGGGTGATCCCCCAGATTTCTCTTCCGCCGGCGGTACTCACGCCGCGGCAGGCATTTTTTGCTGAGACGAAAACCGTACCCTGGCAAAAAGCTGTGGGAAAGATTGCCGGAGAGATGATTGCGCCCTATCCTCCGGGGATTCCGCTGCTTTGTCCCGGAGAGCGGCTGACGCCGGAGATCATGGCGGCGGCGGAAACCTATCGGCAGGAGGGGTGCCGCTTCCACGGACTGGAGGACGACAGTCTGACATCTTTCAAAATCATTGAAAAAGAAACATAAAACAGATATAATTGGCTTATAGGAATGAAAAAATAGGTGTAGAGCAGGAGGCTAAAATGAAACTGATTTCCTGGAATGTCAACGGACTGAGAGCCTGTGTGAATAAAGGATTTATGGATGTATTCCGGCAGCTTGACGCGGATATTTTCTGTATACAGGAGAGCAAGCTGCAGGAAGGGCAGATTCAGATGGATCTGCCGGGATATTATCAGTACTGGAATTATGCCGTAAAGAAAGGATATTCCGGCACGGCTGTTTTTACCAGAAAGGAACCGCTGGCGGTAAGCTGCGGAATCAACCAAGAAGAGCACGATCAGGAAGGACGGGTGATTACCCTGGAGTATCCGGGATATTACCTGGTAACCGTCTATACGCCGAATTCTCAGAATGAACTGGCGCGTCTTTCTTATCGGATGGAGTGGGAGGATGCTTTCCTGGCTTATCTGGACGGCTTGAATGAGAAAAAACCGGTTATTTTTTGCGGTGATCTCAATGTGGCTCACAAAGAAATCGATCTGAAAAATCCCAAAACAAACCGTAGAAACGCCGGCTTTACGGATGAAGAAAGACAGAAGTTTTCCACTCTTTTGGAACACGGGTATATCGATACGTTCCGCTATTTTTATCCAGATACGGAACAGGTTTATTCCTGGTGGTCCTATCGGTTCCGAGCCAGGGAAAAAAACGCGGGATGGCGTATCGATTATTTCTGCGTTTCAGAGAGACTGAAGGACTGCCTGAAAGACGCAAAAATCCATACGGACATCATGGGATCGGATCATTGTCCGGTGGAACTGGATCTCGATCTGTAGGACAAAAAGACAGGAGAACGAGGATACGGAGGAAAGTGGATGGTGAAAAATGATACACAACTGCATAGAGCGGCAAAAGGGTTGAAGATAAAAAAAGGTTATCCGCAGATACCGGGCGCATACCGCTGGGAGAACGGGTGCAATTTTTCCTTTCTGCAGGAAGAGAGCGGATGTAAGACCAGTCTTTTGCTGTATCGGACGAAAAACGGGAAGGTTTTCAAAGAGATTCCCCTCTCGGATGAATTTCGTACCGGGAAGGTGTTCTCCGTCTGGATAGAGGGGCTGGGCGACGGAGCTGTTTTTTATAATTACAGATGCGGTGAAAGGACAGTCACAGATCCCTGGGCGGCGGCGCTGACCGGAAGAGAGAAATATGCTGTTTTGGAAAGAGAAGGGGATGATCGTGTGCGGGGAATTCTTCCGGGGAAAGAAGAATTCCTTCCGTCGGACGTGCCCGGCGTGTTCATTCCCTATTCAGAAATGATACTTTATAAGCTCCATGTGAGAGGATTTACCGCAGGCCGGCAGTCACGCACGGCAAAAAAAGGAACTTTTGCCGGATTGAAAGAAAAGATTCCCTATCTGCAGGAACTGGGCGTCACTTCCGTGGAACTGATGCCGGCCTATGATTTCCTGGAACTGCCGCCGGTAAAGGAACAGCAAAAGAAAGCGGCGTCCAGGATACCGAAGGATCTTCTGCCGCAGGATTTCGTGACGGCGCAGCAGCCGGAAAAAGAAAAGCAGCGGGTCAATTACTGGGGTTATACCGGCGGTTTTTATTGCGCGCCGAAGGCTTCCTACTGTGCAGGAGGGGACGCCATGAAAGAGTTTCAGGACTGTGTGGACAGTTTTCACCGGGCGGGGATGGAAGTGATCATGGAATTTTATTTTGAAGAAAGCTTTCCGCCGTCCTGGATTATTACGATTCTGCGCTACTGGATGATGACTTACCATGTGGACGGCTTTCACCTGGTGGGGGCGGCGGTTCCTTCAGATCTGGTTGCCGGGGATGAACTGCTGTGCGAAGTGAAAATCATCAGTTCGGGATTTGACGTACAGAAAATTTACCGGGGAAAAGAGCCGCAGCGCAGGACGCTGGCGGCAAGCAGCGGAGAATTTATGGGGACGGCCCGTCGTTTCCTGAAAGGAAATGAAGATCAGGTGGCCGGATTTATCTGGCATAACCGGCAGAACTCGCCCTATTGCGGGATCATCAATTACCTGGCATGCCAGGATGGTTTCACACTGGCGGACGCTGTTTCCTACAATGAAAAACATAATGAAGCCAACGGGGAGAACAACCGGGACGGGAGAAAAGAGAATGAGAGCTGGAACTGCGGGGTGGAAGGCAGTACCAGGAAACAGGCGGTGCTGGCGCTGCGAAAACGGCAGATGAAAAATGCCTTTCTCATGCTTTTGATGAGTCAGGGAAGTCCCATGATCTATGCCGGCGATGAGACGGGAAACAGCCAGGGAGGCAATAATAACGCCTGGTGCCAGGATAACCCTGTGGGCTGGACGGACTGGAACCAGAATAAAAGCGCACAAGAGATGCTGGAGTTTGTAAAATGTGCCATTGCATTTCGCAAAGCCCATCCGATCCTTCATCTGGACCGGCCGATCCGCGATACGGACTACAAGTCTTTGGGTTCGCCGGAGCTTTCTTATCACAGCGAGCGGGCCTGGTTTTCCGCCATGGACCGGGACAGCAGAAGCATCGGTATGATGTACTGCGGTGAATATGCGCAGACGCAGGAGGGAAAAAGCGACGATTATATTTATATCGCTTACAATATGTACTGGGAAGAGAAAAGCTTTGCGCTGCCCCACCTTCCGGAGGAAAGAAAATGGTACGCCGCGGCGGATACCTCGGATGAAAAATGCTGCGGTTTTTACGGAGAATACCAGGAGTTTGGGGAGGAGAAGGAACTGACCGTGCCTCCCAGAACGGTGATGATCTTAGTGGGAAGATGAGGATGAAATCATGTATATCTGGAAACATTTTAAAACAATTACAAAACATAAGATTCTGGTGATGCAGTACTGTTTCCGCATCGGTCTGTACCGCCAGGGACTATGTCACGATCTTTCCAAATATTCCTGGACCGAGTTTCGTGTGGGCTGCCGTTATTACCAGGGCAACAGAAGCCCCAACAATGCGGAGCGGGAAGCGCTGGGAATGTCCACCTCCTGGCTGCATCACAAAGGAAGAAACAAGCATCACTATGAATATTGGATCGATTATGGAGGAGACTGTAAGACGATCATAACCGGGATGAGGATGCCAAGAAGATACGTGGCGGAGATGATCATGGATCGGATCAGCGCCTGCCGGACGTATGCCGGGGATTCCTACACGGATCAGGCTCCTGAAAGGAAGAGACCGGCTCTGGTTCGTGCATAAGGAGACGAAAAAGCAGATGGAGTTTCTGCTGCGTATGTTGGCGAAAAAGGGAGAAGATTATACCCTGCATTATATAAAATACCGATTTTTAAAAGGGGAGTGAAACCGTTGGAATTTGCAAAACGAATGGATATGTTTGGTGAAAGTGTGTTCACCATTCTGGCGAAAATGCGGCAGGAAAAAGAAAAACAGGGGGAAAGGGTGATCGATTTAAGTATTGGCACGCCCAATATCCCACCAGCGCCCCATGTGATTTCGGCGCTGGTGGAGGCGGCCAAAGATGAGAAAAATTATGTGTATGCCATCAAGGATCTGGATGAACTGCATCAGGCTGTGGCGCAGTGGTATCAGAGACGGTATCAGGTAAACTTGAACCCGGACCGGGAGATCACCTCGCTTTTGGGATCGCAGGAAGGGCTGGCTCATATCTGTCTGTCCATTGTGGATCCGGGCGATACGGTTCTGGTCCCGGATCCCTGTTATCCGGTTTTCGGAGACGGTCCCAGGATCGCCGGAGCAAGGCTGGTTTATATGCCGCTGAAAAAGGAAAATCAATACCTGATCGATTTGGATGATATTGACGAGGAGGATGCCAAAAAGGCGAAACTGATGGTGGTTTCCTATCCCAATAATCCCACGGCGGCGACGGCGCCGGACTGGTTTTACGAAAAACTGATTGCCTTTGCCAGAAAATATGATATTATCGTGCTTCATGACAATGCTTACAGCGAACTGATTTTTGACAGTGATAAACCGGGAAGAAGTTTTCTTTCTTATCCTGGGGCGAAGGATGTGGGCGTGGAGTTTAATTCTCTGTCCAAAACCTATGGGCTGGCTGGGGCCAGGATCGGTTTCTGTCTGGGAAATGCGCAGGTGGTGGAGCATTTGAGTATGCTGAAATCCAACATGGATTACGGTATGTTTCTGCCTGTTCAAAAAGCGGCCATCGCGGCGATTACAGGGGATCAATCCTGTGTCAAAACGACGAGGGAGGCTTACAAAAGGAGAAGGGACTGTTTGTGCAGCAGTATGTCAGAGGCAGGATGGAAGATGGACCGGTCGCCGGCCACCATGTTTGTGTGGGCGCCGATTCCGGCCACCTATCAGTCTTCTTTGGAGTTTGTAAAGGATTTATTGGAAAAAGCCGGCGTGATCGTTACGCCGGGGAGCGCTTTTGGACCGTCAGGAGAAGGGTATGTGCGCATCGCGCTGGTTCAGGAGGAAGATGTGATAAGGGAGGCTGCCAATGCAGTGAAAAAAAGCGGCCTGTTTTCCGTGGAAAAATAAACGCAGATAAAATGGGGAGAATATTTATGCTGGTTGAAGAAAGGATGGAAGAAATTGTAAGACTGGTGGAGAGCAGAGGAAGTATGCAGATTCAGGAATTAATCGAGCGGCTGGGAATTTCTGAATCCACTATCCGCAGAGATTTAAATGTGCTGGACCGCAAGGGGCTGCTGACCAAGGTTCACGGAGGCGCCATTGCCATCCGCAACAGCGGGCTGCATAACGATTCCTTTGTGGAGATAAGGGAGGATATCAACCGGGATGAAAAAAACCGGATTGCCAGGTATGCGGCGTCTTTGATCAAGGCGGGGGATATGGTTTATCTGGATTCCGGCACCACGACGGGCCATATGATTGATTATCTGACCCAGGAGCATGCGGTGTTTGTGACCAACGCCATCATGCATGCCAGGAAACTGGCGGCAAGAGGGTTTCAGGTTCATCTTGCAGGCGGAGAGTTAAAGCCGGTGACGGAGGCGATCGTGGGAGAGGAAGCGCTGGATTTCCTGGAAAAATATCATTTTACCAGAGGATTCTGGGGCGCCAACGGTGTGGAGAAAACAGTGGGATTCACCACACCCGGCGTGCGGGAAGCCAAGGTAAAGGAATACTCCATGAAACACTGCAGCGAGTGCTATGTACTCTGCGACAGTTCCAAAATTTCCAAAATCTCCATGGTGAAATTTGGATCCTTTGGGGATGCCAGGATCATCACTACGGCGCTGAAGGATGAAGAATACCGCCGGTGTGAAAATGTGATTCAGGTGTCCTGATTCTACTTAAGGTATTCCGTCATATGATGGCGGTACCGCAGCGGCATCAGACTGCGCTGACAGCGGGGATTGTACCGCTGTTGGATGGACACAGAATGGAAAAATTCCTTCCAGAGGGCGGAGCAGGCGTCAGCCTTTTCCGTCTGCCTCAGGAGAGCCAGTTCCCGGTCTGTGACATGAGTCAGGTAAAAATCCTGGTCGGCGGGATGTATGGCAGCCAGTTTGCGGTTGTCATCCAGGATGATCCAGTTTTCCGAGGGCATCCGGCCGCAAAAATGCGGTGCGGTCAAAGATAGGATGTTGCTCTTGGGTTCAATATGGCTGACCAGGATATTTTGTGAAGTACAGGCAAAACGGATAAACTCGCGGAACAGGTGGGCTTCGCGGTAAACGCTGCGGCTGACATCATAAATCCGGGAGACTGCCTCATACTGCATCATATCGGTAACGGCCGGACCGTGATGGAAACCAAGAAGGAGAAAGCGGTAAATCAGATCCGGACGGTCTGGCCGCCAGGACATGGCGGTTTGAAAGACGGTCTGCCAGGCTTTTGCGGAAATCTTTTCCTTTATGGAACGGACGACTGTAAAAGCCTTTTTTTCGTCCGTTTCTACGGAAAGGTAGCGGCAGAAAAGTTCCGGCTGGCGGACAGGCTCCAGTTCCAGACGGATACGGCGATGTCCCAGACGGCTGGCATAGGCTTCGTAAATACAGGTCATCATAGATTCCAGACTATCATTGCAGGTAAATACGGTGGTATCGTATAGTGAAGCGTTCACGGTAAAATCCCTCCTATATCAAAGATGGACAGTTGGCGGCAGGTCTGCGGGTGGCTGATTTCCCAGTTTTGCTTTTGTTCGCCCATTGTCAGCTGGCGGGTGAGAAACTTTTCTTCCAGCGGGACCGAAAACATCATAGAACCGCCGCAGGTGATAAAATATCCGGCCCTTTTCAGTACCACGCCGATCTTTTTTAAGTGGGAGAAATCCAGCGAGCCGAAACGGCGCGCGTTCACGATCCGCGAGGCAGATTTCGTGCCGATTCCGGGCACCCGCAGCAGTTCCTCAAATGAGGCCTGATTAATTTCCACAGGAAACCGTTCCAGATGACGCAGGGCCCAGTCGCATTTGGGGTCCAGCAGCGGATTGAAATTGGGACGATCAGGCGTCAGCAGCTCTTCAGCCTGGAATCCGTAAAAGCGCAGCAGCCAGTCCGCCTGGTAGAGGCGATGCTCCCGCAGCAGAGGCACCTGGGTGTCGGGAGGGGGCAGCAGCGGATCTTCATTGACCGGGATATAGGCGGAATAGAAGACCCGTTTCAGATCGAAACGGCGGTACAGATTCTGGGAAGTCTGCAGCAGCTGGTAATCGCTTTCCGCGGCGGCGCCGACGATGATCTGCGTACTTTGTCCCGCGGGAACAAAGGGCGCTTTTTCTTTCGCGAGCTGCAGGGAAAAATCGCCGGGCGTTTCCCCGGGGAGGGAGTCGCCCAAAGACGGCCTGTCAAAGATACTGCCTGTCAGGTAACGATTGGCATGGTGACGCTCCATCCGCGCCGGTTTTCCAAGAAAGAGACGGGATGCGGAGATCTGGCCGGCAATCTGTTTCATGGGCTGGAAGATGGAAGAAAAGGTTTTATGGGGCGCCAGCTTTTCCAGATTTTCCTGGGCGGACAGCTCCATGTTGACGCTCATACGGTCCGCCAGAAAACCGGTCATGGTCAGCAGTTCCTTTGGCGCGCGGGGAATGGCCTTTACGTGGATATAACCGTTGAAACGGTAAACGCGGCGCAGACGCAGGACGGTCAGATAGATCTGTTCCATGGTATACTCCGGACTTTTGCAGATACCGGAGCTTAAAAACAGGCCCTCAATGTAGTTGCGGCGGTAAAATTCCATGGTCAGGCGGCAGATTTCATCGGGTGTGAAGGTGGCCCGGGGACGGTCGTTGGAGCGGCGGCTGGCGCAGTAGCGGCAGTCGTAGATACATTCGTTGCTGTACAGAATTTTCAGCAGAGAGATACAGCGTCCGTCTGCAGAGAAACTATGGCAGATTCCGGCGGCGACAGAATTGCCCAGATATCCCGTTTTTCCCCGCCGGGAAGAGCCGCTGGAGGTGCAGGATACATCGTATTTTGCCGCGTCGGCTAATATATGCAGTTTTTCCTCCAGAGAGAGTTCCCTTCGCACGGTTTTTGTACTGCAGTAAAAGTCTGTCATAATTTCCTCCGATCTATAAAGACAGTAAAAGAACATATGTTCGATATAATAATCATACCACAGGAAAGGAAACGGCGCAAGAACAAATGTTCCGGATAACTCAGGAGAAGAAAAAATGGTATAATGTATAACCGAAAGCAAAAAGGAAGTCTGTAAGCAAGAAACGGAGGGGCTGGGTGAAAAAGAGATTTCATATCATGGCAAACGCCATAAAAAAAGAACTGAAGGAGCACAGAAGTTCCTTTCTGGTATTTTCCATACTGCGTTTTCTGGTGATTCTGGTGATGATCCGGCAGTTTTTCAACGGTAACTATGAAAATGTATTTCTGGGAATTTTGACGCTGCTTTTGCTGTTTATTCCAAGTCTGGTTCAGGTCAGTTTTCGGATCGAACTGCCGACCGCGTTGGAAATTATCATCTTGCTGTTTATCTTTTCAGCGGAGATTCTGGGCGAAATTCAGGAATTCTATATATTGATTCCTTTTTGGGACACGATTTTGCATACGCTCAACGGTTTTTTGGCGGCGGCCATCGGTTTTTCTCTGGTGGTGCTGCTCAATGAAAATCAGAAGGTGATGTTTACGCTGTCGCCGGTTTTTATCGCTGTGGTCGCTTTTTGTTTTTCCATGACGATCGGTGTGGTGTGGGAGTTTTTCGAGTTTGCCATGGATCGTTTTTTCCTGCTGGATATGCAGAAAGATACCGTGGTACATACCATCAGCAGCGTGATGCTGGATCCGGCCGGGGGAAATGTACCCTATATGATTCGCGGTATCACGGATACGGCGGTGAACGGACAGAAGCTGGGGCTGGGAGGTTATCTGGATATCGGACTGATCGATACTATGAAGGATCTGCTGGTGAATTTTATCGGCGCGGCGGTCTTTTCTTTTATCGGGTATTTCTACGTGAAAAACAGAGGAAAAGGAAATATCGTGAAGCGGCTGGTGCCTTCCAGAAAATCGGCCGACCGGGATTATCTGGCGGCGGCAAAAAAGGAATGGACAAAAGAAGAAAAGGAGAAGGGAGAAGAGTAGGATGAATTCACAGATTATCAATGTGATTTTGATCGTGATCTGTATGATGGCGGCCGGGAAATGTTTTCAAAAAAGCTTTATGGCCTTTATGGAAAAGGGGAAAATTCCTCTCAACGTCTATGACCTGGCTCAGTCGGGAGGGAAAAAGGATCTGACCAAGATGGACGAGGCGGAAAAAAAGAGAGCTTACCGGACGGCGGGATACGTCTTTTTAGGCTTTGGTCTTGCGCTGATTTTTCTGCTGGTCGGGTTTGTGGCGGAGATTTTTGGAAAGCAGGGTGAAATCTGGTTTACCCTGGCAATCGGCGTGGAAATTGTGGAATTTATTCTGATTGCATGGGCAATTAAGAGAAAATAAATTGTAAATTTCTACAGTTCCGATTGACTGGAAATACAAATTGGATTATAATGTTTACTATAAAATCACTCGAAAGGAAGTATAAGAGATGGCAAAAAAACTCAGAATCGGCGTATTAGGCGTTGGTAGAATTGGTAAACTTCACGTTACAAATCTGGTTAACTCTGTACCGGATGCAGAAGTTGTTATGGTAGCAGACCCGTTCCTGAACGATGATTCTATTGCATGGGCAAACAGCATGGGAATCACAAACTGCTCCAAAAATTCAGATGATGTATTCGCAAATCCTGATGTAGACGCAGTATTTATCTGCTCTTCCACAGATACACACGCTGAATTTATCGTAAAAGCAGCAGAAGCAGGAAAACATATCTTCTGTGAAAAACCGATTTCCACCGACGTAAAGGTAATCGAAGACGCTCTGGCAGCAGTTGACAAAGCAGGCGTTAAACTGCAGGTTGGTTTCGTTCGTCGTTTCGACCACAACCACAAAAAAGTAAGAGATACGGTTGCATCCGGTGTTCTCGGCGAGCCGGCTATCGTTAAAGTTACATCCCGTGACCCGGAAGCTCCGCCAATGGCTTACGTTAAAGTATCCGGCGGTATCTTCCTGGATATGATGATCCATGACTTTGATATGGTTCGTTATCTGTCCGGAAGCGAAGTTACGGAAGTAAGCACCTTCGGAACGATCAAAGTAGACGAAGAATTTGCAAAATATGACGATGTGGATACCGCAATCGTTATGCTGAAATTTGAAAACGGCGCAATCGGCGTGATCGACAACAGCCGTGAAGCTCCCTACGGATACGATCAGAGAACAGAGGTTCACTGCAGAAAAGGCTGCGTACAGGTAGCCAACGATCTGGGCGATACCGCTATGATCAGCACAGCTGACGGCGTAACCTGCACAAAACCGACCTGGTTCTTCCTGGAAAGATACAACGATGCATTTATCGCTGAGACAAAAGACTTTGTAGACGCTGTTCTCAACGATAAAGACGTACCGGTAACAGGTATCGATGGATTAATGCCGGTTAAGATCGCGATCGCTGCAAAACGTTCTCTGGATGAGAACCGTCCGGTTAAAATTTCTGAGATCTAATTGCTACATAGAAACAGGCTGCTTTCGCAGCCTGTTTTTCTGTACTTAAAAAGCGATGATTTTTTTGCATTTTTGCACACTTTACCCGGAAAGATGCGAATGAATTGACAGAAAAACCTCCATATTCTACAATAAAATGGGTGGGCAAATATTTTGACAGGAGGTTATTGCAATGAAACTGAAATTTGGCATGGTAGGAGGCGGCAACGGCGCTTTTATCGGAAATGTGCACCGCCATGGTGCGGTGATGGACGATCTGGCGGTGCTGACGGCCGGATGTTTTACCAGAAATGAGGAGAAAAATCTTATGACGGCACGGGAATGGGGCATCGCTGATGAGAGCCGGGTGTATCCCAATTACCGTGAGATGGCGCAAAAAGAAGGAGAGCGCAAAGACGGTATCGATTTCGTCTCCATCGCTACTCCAAATGATACCCATTATGAGATCGCAAAATGTTTTATGGAAAATGGTATCCATATCATGTGCGATAAGCCTCTGGCGCTGAACGCTTCCCAGGGAGAAGAACTGGCAGCCATGGCCAGAGAAAGGGGACTGCTGTTTGGCGTCACCTATACGTACACCGGATACGCCATGATCCGGCAGGCTAGGGATCTGATCGATGCCGGCGAGATCGGCAAAATCCTGACGGTGGTGGGAGAGTATCCCCAGGAATGGCTGCTGGTGCAGATGGTCAGCGACCGGTCTGATCAGGCTACCTGGCGTATGGATCCGGCCAGAAGCGGTCCGTCAGGCTGCTGTGCGGATATCGGAACGCATGTGGAGTGCCTGATTTCCAAGATGACAGGGCTGGAAGTAGACAGCGTGCTGGCGCGGTTTGAGCGGCTGCCAAAAGATCAGAATCTGCCGCTGGAAAACAACGTACAGGTGCTGGTGAATTTCAAAGGCGGTGTGTCCGGTATGATCTGGACGTCCCAGGTGGCAATCGGCCACGAGACGGATCTGTGCATCCGGATTTTCGGGGAGAAGGGATCGATCGAATGGCAGCACAGAAATCCGGCGGAACTGCGGGTGACAAAGATCAATGAACCGCCGCAGATTTATACGGCGACCAGAGACTACGTTTCCCAGGCCTGCAGAGATCTGTCACGGCTGCCATCGGGGCATCCGGAAGGCTTTTTTGAGGCATTCGGCAATCTTTATCGGGGATTTTGCTCCCATCTTCTGCAGAAAAAAGAAGGAAGAGATCCGGGAAGCTACCGGTATCCCACTGTGGAGGACGGCGTACGGGGGATTAAATTTGTGGATGCCTGCCTGAAAAGCGATCGGGAGGGCAATGTCTGGACAAAAGTAGTTTAATACTGGACTTTATTTGTCAAATATGGTAAGATAAAGAAAAAACAAAGGAGAATAGATAATGAAAGACGTTACAATTTCAGAATCCGTAAAGTACATCGGTGTGGACGACACCACCATTGACCTGTTTGAAAGCCAGTACCACGTTCCCAACGGTGTTTCCTATAATTCCTATGTGATCCTGGATGAAAAGACGGCCGTGATGGATACGGTGGATCCCAGAGGAGCGCTGGAGTGGCTGAGAAACCTGGATAAAGAACTCAAAGGCAGAACGGTGGATTACCTGATCGTTTCTCACCTGGAGCCGGATCATGCCGGAAGCATTCAGGCTCTGGCGGAGAAATACCCGGATATGAAGCTGGTGAGCAACGCCAAGGCGCTGAAAATGATTCCTCAGTTCTTTGATTTTGATCTGACAGGACGTACTGTGGAAGTAAAAGAAGGCGATACGCTGTCTCTTGGAAGCCACACCCTTCATTTTGTGATGGCGCCCATGGTCCACTGGCCGGAGGTTATGGTGGAGTATGAATCCAGCGAGAAGATCCTTTTCTCAGCGGACGGATTCGGAAAATTCGGCGCGCTTTGCGTGGAGGAAGACTGGCTGTGTGAAGCGAGAAGATATTTTATCAATATCGTGGGTAAATACGGAGCTCAGGTACAGGCGCTGCTGAAAAAAGCCGCCACTTTGGACATCAGTATGATTTGCCCCCTTCACGGCCCCATTCTGAAAGAAAACCTGGGATACTACATAGAGAAATACGATATCTGGAGCAGCTACCGTCCGGAAGATGAGGGCGTGCTGATCGCCTATGCTTCCATTCACGGCAATACAGCCAGAGCGGCCAGAAAGATGGCGGAGGTTCTGGAAGCGGCAGGAGCGAAAAAAGTCGTGATCAAAGACCTGGCAAGATGCGATATGGCTGAGGCGGTGGAAGACGCTTACCGTTACAGCAGACTGATGCTGTGCTGCGCGACCTATGACGGCGGACTCTTCCCCTGCATGGAGGATTTCCTGGCGCATCTGCGGGCGAAGAATTTCCAGAAACGTACCGTTGGCCTGATGGAGAACGGCTCCTGGGCTCCGACGGCGGCCAAGAGCATGAGAGCAATTCTGGACGGAATGAAAGACCTGAAAATCTGCGATCAGACCGTGTCTATTCTTTCTACCATGAACGAGAAGAATGTGGAGGAAATGAAAGGACTGGCAGCAGAGCTTTTAGCGTAGAATTTGCTGATAATTAACCGGCTTTTCCCCAAAATACCGTTTACAAATCCTCCTGAATGCGATAAAATAATAACAATAAATCCGTGATAAGAGGAGGATCATACCAGATGAAAAAGGTAAGCATTATTACAGCCGAAGAAGCGGCTATGAAGGTTCAGGACGGCGATACCATCGCCACAGGCGGATTCGTCAGCTGTGCCTGCCCGGAAGCGCTTTCTACGGCATTGGAAAAACGTTTCCTGGAGACCGGACATCCCAAGGATCTGACCCTGTTTTTTGCCGCGGGTCAGGGCCATCGCGACGGTACGGGCGGCGACCACTATGGTCATGAAGGAATGGTAAAACGTGTAATCGGCGGACATTGGGACCGCGCTCCCAAGCTGGGCGACCTGGCGCTGGCCAATAAGATCGAAGCATACAACCTGCCCCAGGGCGTTATCTCCCACATGTACCGTGATATCGCTGCTCATAATATCGGAACGATTACCCACGTGGGCCTTTACACCTTCGTGGATCCCAGAAACGGCGGCGGAAAACTCAATGAGTGCACCAAGGAAGATCTGGTAAAAATTGTTGACATTGACGGAGAGGAACGGCTTCTTTACAAAGGCTTCCCCATCAACGTGGTATTCTTGAGAGGTTCCTACTGTGACGAATACGGAAACTGTACCGTACACAGAGAGATCGGCCCTCTGGATGTGACGGCTATGGCGCAGGCCTGCAAGAACTCCGGCGGTAAAGTTATCGTGCAGGTGGAAAAAATCGTGCAGGGCGGATCCCTGGATCCCAAGCTGGTGGCTATCCCCGGTATCTATGTGGATTCCGTGGTGGTAGGATCAGAAGAAGATAACATGCAGTGTCTGGGTATGCCCTATGACGGCGCTTTGACTGGTGAATTCCGCATTCCGGTGGATGCGATTCCGCCGATTCCCATGGATGCGAAGAAGATCATCGCCCGCCGCGCGGCAATGGAACTGCCGAAGGACGCCATCGTTAACCTGGGTACCGGAGCTCCGGAAAAAATCGCCAATGTGGCTGCGGAAGAAGGCATCTCCGACAGCATGACGCTGACGGTAGAGGCTGGTTCCATCGCCGGCGTTCCCTATGGCGGAACCCAGTTTGGCGCAGCGGCCAACTCCATGGCGATTCTGCCCCATAACGTACAGTTCGATTTCTATCAGGGCGGCGGTCTGGATATCGCGTTCCTGGGACTGGCTGAGACGGCTCCAAACGGTGACCTGAACGTATCCAAGTTCGGTACCCGTCTGGCTGGCGCAGGCGGATTTATCGATATCACCCAGAATGCCAAGAGAGTGGTTTACTGCGGTACGATGACGGCCAAAGGCCTTAGAACAGAATGCAAAGACGGCAAACTGGTGATTACACAGGAAGGCGCCAAGAAGAAATTTGTCAATAAGGTGGAGCAGATCACTTTCTCCGGTGATTACGCAAACAAAGTAAAGCAGCCGGTACTGTATATCACAGAGCGCTGTGTATTCGAACTGCGTCCGGAAGGCGTAACGTTGATCGAGATCGCGCCTGGTATCGATCTGCAGACCCAGGTTCTGGATCAGATGGAATTCAAACCCATCATTGCGGATGACTTAAAGCTGATGGATGAAAGAATTTTCCGTGATGAACTGATGGGACTGGCCGACGATAAATAAATCAGATAAACCAAGATCCGTAAGGTGTTTTGACACCTTACGGATCTTTTTATTGAAATCAGCAGTCAGAGCAGCTGCATTTGGCGGGCATATCAAAACTGGGATTGAAGGCGTAAAAATTATCCGCGTCCAGATTTTCCTGCACGCTGCGCAGCGCTTCACCGAAACGCTGGAAATGGACGATTTCCCGTTCCCGGAGGAATTTGATGGGATCGGCCACTTCGGGGATATCTTTCACCAGCCGCAGGATGTTATCGTAGGTGGAGCGGGCTTTCTGTTCCGCGGCCATATCTTCCATCAGATCGGTGATGGGGTCGCCCTTGGACTGAAATTCACAGGCGTTGAAGGGTATGCCTCCGGCAGCCTGGGGCCAGAGAGCCAGAGTATGATCCACGTAATATTTGTCAAAGCCGGAACGTTCGATTTCTTCCATGGTAAGATCACAGGTCAGCTGATAGACGATGGCTCCGATCATTTCCAGATGAGCCAGTTCTTCCGTACCGATGTCCGTCAGCATGCCCATACAGGTGCGGTTGGGCATGGTGTAGCGCTGGGAGAGGTAGCGCATGGAGGCGGCCAGCTCTCCGTCGGGACCGCCGAACTGACTGATGATGGCCTGAGCCAGTTTGGCGTTTGTGGCGGTGATATTTACCGGATACTGCAGCCTTTTTTCATAATTCCACATAAATCAGCAGCGGCCTCCTTTCCTTTCCCAGGGCCAGGGACTGGAAATCCAGGACCAGGATGCGGCTGCTGCATCATCGGCAGTGTCGATGGTCAGCGGCGCGAAACGGCGGGCGTATTCGTCCATGGCTTCTTTTTTGAGTTTCAGGTTTTCCAGAAGGCAGGAACGTGCCTTCTGACTGTCGGGATGACTGTTGAGAAACAGGGTCAGGTCATTGACGGCAAAGCCCGCTTCGTTGATCCATTGCATCAGCTGGGCTTCTCCGGGGGATTTTTGCATCATCGTCTGCCACCTCGCTTTCCGCAGAATGGTTTGCACAGTTCCGGAAATACGGTGCCTGCGTTCAGCGCTTTGCAGGGTTCAAAAAGCGTATGGAATTCCTGTACGGGCACATAAGCCATACCAGGTTTCATCTGGTCGATATGGCGGTACATGGATTCCTCAAAATGACCGCAGGAAGAAGGACGGCAGCTGCAGCCAGGGGCGCAAGGAGAGGGCGTTTTCTGAAAACGCTGCCGGGAATCCTGCCGGTTCATAGAACATCTGTCCATAAAATACACCTTTCAAAGATTCAGATTTTAGTATATACTATGAAGGCAGTCATAAAACGTGAGAGATATGCATAGAAGAGGTGACATGATGAGTACGGAACTGATTATGCTGGGAACGGGCAACGCCCTGGTGACCAGATGTTATAATACATGCTTTGCGCTGCGTGAAAAAGAGGATTATTTTCTTGTGGATGCCGGAGGAGGAAACGGGATTCTGACGCAGATGGAACGGGCGGATATTCCCTTTGAGAGGGTGCGGGGGATGTTTATCTCTCATGCCCACACAGATCACGTGCTGGGAACGATCTGGGTGATCCGCATCATTGCATCCAGGATGAAAAGCGGAGCCTATGAAAAAAAATTTCATATATACTGCCACCGGGAGCTGGAGCAGCTGGTACGTACCTTTTGTATGGAGCTGCTGCCAGGGGGGCTGACGAAATATTTTGATGACCGGATCCGGTTTCATGTGATAGAAGACGGCTGCGAGCTGGAGCGGCTGGGGATATCCTTTCGTTTTTTCGATATCGGCTCCCAAAAGGCAAAGCAGTTTGGATTCCGGGCCCGTCTTTGCGATGGGCAAAGTCTGACTTTTCTGGGCGACGAGCCTTTTCATCAGGAGAATCTTGATCAGGCAAAGGACAGCGACTGGCTGATGAGCGAAGCTTTCTGTCTGTATGAGGAAAAGGAGATCTTTAAGCCCTATGAGAAATTTCACAGTACGGCGAAAGATGCTGGCAGTACGGCCGAAATGCTGAGGGCGGGCCATCTGATTTTATTCCATACGGAGGACAGTGATCTGAAACATCGCAAAGAGCGGTATACCCGGGAGGCGGCCACTGAATTTTCCCGGCCGGTGTATGTGCCGGATGATCTGGAGCGGATCGATCTGTACAAAGAAGCTTAAGCAAAGGATGCGGGACATTCATGAAACATATTTTGAAAATTGTATGGAGGATCGGGAAAAAGAACGGAATCAGCCTGATTCTGTTTGAGATTCTTTACCGGACGGCCGTTATGATGGCCGGCGGATGGATGCTGAACCGTGTCGTTGCTTTTTTGCTGAGACAGCAAAAGTTCAGCTATCTGACGGCGGAAAATTACGGAGAATTTATTTGCCGTCCGATAACAGTGCTTTTTTCCGTTTTGTTTCTGGTTTTGCTGGCCTTTCTCCTTTTGGTGGAAATATCTGCGGTTTTTCGAGCCGTACAATGTTCGGTGGCCGGACGGAAAATAGGTGCGCTGCTGCTGGCCAAGGAAGGTATCGTATCCAGCCTGCAGTTTATCCGCCGTCATCCCGTCTTCTGGCCAGGATATGTCCTGGGAACACTGCCCTTTTTGGGGCTGCATTTTATCATCTGGGAAATCATGAATGTGAAGTTGCTGGAATTCACAGTGGTTCGGATCGTTCAGACCTTTCCCGTAAAATGGATGCTGATTGTATTCTGCGTGCTGCTGCTGGCCGGTTCGGCGGTGATCTCTTTTTCTCTGCCCTACTGTATTGCAGAGGGAAAGCGGATCCGCACGGGGCTTAAAATAGCGGCGGTTCGAATCCGACGGCGTCCCGGAGCCTATGTGGCCGGTGTGCTGGCTTTGCAGGGCGTGACGCTGGCTTTGACTGCTGCAGTTTATCTTCTGTCAGCTCTTGTTGGCGTGGCTGGGATCATGCTTTTCATAAAGCCCTCCGCCCGGATCAGCGGCGTATTGATCTATGGGCTGCAGGCTCAGCGGTTTGTTGCTGTTTTTTGCGGATCTGCCGGAATTTTACTGGGTTTGATGAGCGTGGGAATCGCTTATTATCCGGGCAGGGGAAGGAGAAATCTGAAGCTTCCCGGCGCTTTTTTTCGGCGGCGGCTGGCGGTCCGTCTGCTCACCCTGCTTGTGGTGGCGGCGGAACTGGGAGTCATTGGGTATCAGACCTTTTACATCGGACGGATTCATAATACGGTGCTGGATTCTTTTTCTGTGACAGCCCATCGCGGCGGGGCAAATATGGCGCCGGAAAATACCATGAGCGCCATGGAGTACGCGGCGGAAACGATGGTGGACTATGCGGAGATTGACGTTCAGGAGACAAAGGACGACGTGCTGGTTCTGCTCCATGACACCAGTTTGAAGCGAACCACAGGGTACCAGGCCGATATCTGGGATATGACATACCAGGAGGTGGCGCAGCTGGATGCCGGCGTGCGGTTTGCAAACCGGTTTGTGGGCGAACGGATTCCTACGCTGGATGAGGTGATCGAATACAGCCGGGGACGAATGGGACTGAATATAGAGGTGAAAGATAACGGTCACAACCGGAATATCGTCAGCAAGGTAGTACAGTGTCTGGAAGAACATGATTTTGTGGATCAGTGCGTGCTGACTTCCATGAACTATTCCTTTTTGCAGCAGGCCAAAGAGCTGAATCCGGATATCCGTACCGGTTACATCATGACCATGACTTACGGCAGTGTGCGTGACATTGACGCGGCAGATTTTTTTAGTGTGAAGTATACTTATGTGACGGCTGCCTTTGTGCAGGAGGCGCACAGCTGCGGAAAAGAAGTACATGCCTGGACAGTGAATTATCCGGGAGATATTCAGCGGATGATTACCTACGGCGTGGACGGAATCATCACAGACGATCCAGCTTTGGCCCATGAAGTGTATCTGGGCGAGGGGAACGCGCAGAGCAGTTTTGGCAGTTTGCTGCGGTATGTGATAAAATAAAGTTTGCTTTCTGAAAAAATCATGCTATACTTACAGGGAAAGTTGGTAAAGGATTGTGATATCATGCGAAAAGCAATTGGAAAATTTTTCAGCCAGCTGCGGGAAAAGGCGGATTATTACGACTATAACCTGTTGGCTGTGGTGATTCTTTTGACCTGCTTCGGCCTGGTGATGCTTTACAGTACCAGCGCCTATGAGGCGGAAATCCGTTTCGGCGACGACATGCACTATTTTGCCCGACAGGCGTGGATCAGCCTGGCGGCAGTTCTGAGCGCCGTGGTTATTTCGAAGTTTGATTACCATATTTTGATTAAGCTGTCAGGATTTATTTTTCTGGTGTCCTTTGTGCTGATGGCCATGGTAAAATGGTCGCCGCTGGGCGTTGTGGTAAACGGCGC
>HHCFR05603__coassemble_341_pt1 | contig 82583 bp, 86 predicted proteins | sample HHCFR05603__metabat2_high_PE_015 | metagenome-assembled genome bin HHCFR05603
TGTCCCTGCCCGGCCACATCCAGTACCGTCAGCGGCAGGATGATCACAAACAGAACCAGCACCACATATTTCAGATATTTCAGCCAGGAATCGCCCGGCAGTTTTTTCCTCTTTCGAAAAAACGGTATCCGATACAGCAGATCCTGCACCAGACCGAAGGGACACAGCCAGCCGCATACGAAACGGCCGCACAGCGCTCCGATGAAAATCAAAAATCCGGCCACATAGAAGGTAAATTTAAAGTTTCGGCTTCCAATTACCGCCTGGAAGGAACCGATGGGACAGGAACCCAGCGCCCCCGGGCAGGAGTAGCAATTCAATCCCGGCAGACAAAGCCGCTTCCCGTTTCCCCGGTAAATCTTTCCTTCCAGAAATCCGGCCGCGTAACCATTGGTAACGGCAGCGAACAGAATCTGAACTACGGTTCGAAAATGATTCTTTATCCATTGCAGTTTCTTATCCAAGTCCGATACACTCCATACAGATATTAATGGCTTTGCGCAGGATGATTTCTGTCTCGCCCCTTACGCTTCCCAGTATCATGAACAATATGCCCGCCGCCATCAAAAGCAGAGCCCCCTTATGTTCTCTGAGCCATCTCATCCTTGCACCTGCGCCAAATGACTCTCGATCAATTCACTCAGCTCCTCCTTTGACATGGACTGCATGTAGGTGTCGCCCACCTGATTCCCTTCACTGTCCACAAAGAAAGTGGTTGGCACAGCGTAAATCTGTCCCAGCAGACCGAACAGATCCTGCGACGGCAGAAGATGGGTATATTCCGCTTTCGTCTCCTCCACCAGATCCCTGGCCAGATCCACCTGATCCTCATCCAGCTCCCCTTCCGAAGTCAGCGTATCTGAAACGATACCGATGATATTGACTCCCTGGGGCTGATACTCCGCCGCCAGTTCTCCCAGCGAAGGCATTTCTCTTAGACATGGCCCGCAAAAAGTAGACCAGACATTCACCAGCGTCAGATCATAATCAGCCAGAATCTCCTGGCTGACCTCATTGTCTTCCAGGTCTGTGGCGGTAAAACTGCTCAATACCCCGCCTTTTTCTTCCCCTGCATCCTGTCCTGTCTCCTGGCCGGTTTCCTTTTGGGCACAGCCTGTCAGCAGCAAAGCCGCCAGGATCAGCGCCGTCACTCTTTTTTGATTCTTTCCCTTCATCCTTCTCTCTTTCTTCGTTTTACAGTTTTTTTATTCTCTCAATGGCTTCCACTGTATTTTCATAGCTGCCAAAGGCAGTGAGACGGAAATATCCTTCCCCGCTGGGACCAAATCCCGAACCTGGCGTTCCCACCACATTTCCTTTCTCCAGCAGGAAATCAAAGAACGCCCAGGAATCCATACCATCCGGTGTCTTCAGCCAGATATAGGGAGCGTTTACACCGCCTGATACGGTATACCCGGCATCCTTCAATCCATGATAGATCACTTTGGCATTATTCATATAATAAGCCACCTGTTTTTTCAGCTGCTCTTTGCCTTCTGCCGAATAAACCGCTTCTCCGGCTTTCTGCACGATATAGGGTGCGCCGTTATATTTGGTGCCGTGACGTCTGGCCCAGAGACTGTGCAGGGAAACCTCGCCGCATTTCAAATCTTTGGGAACTACGGTGAATCCCAGCCGTACGCCGGTAAAGCCGGCGTTTTTGGAAAAGCTTCTCAGCTCGATGGCGCAGGTTCTGGCCCCCTCGCATTCATAGATGGAGTGAGGCACATCTGCTTCCGAAATATAGGCTTCGTAAGCGGCGTCATAGATGATCACCGCGCCAACCCTGTTGGCATAATCCACCCACTCCTGAAGCTGGGCTTTTGTGATAGTGGCTCCCGTGGGGTTATTGGGGAAACACAGGTAAATCAGATCCGGCGTCTCATCCGGCAGCTGCGGCGCAAAGCCGTTTTCGGCCGTACAGGGCATATAGATCACGTCGCTCCAGGTTTCTGTTTTGGGATCATACGTTCCGGTGCGTCCCGCCATCACATTGGTGTCCACGTATACGGGATACACAGGATCGCAAACGGCAATTTTATTATCCACGCTGAAAATTTCCTGAATATTTCCAGAGTCGCATTTTGCTCCATCGGAGACAAAAATTTCATCCGGCTGGATATCGCACCCTCTGTCGCTATAATCATTTTGGGCGATGGCCTTTCTTAGAAACTCATATCCCAGATCCGGAGCATAGCCATGGAATGTCCTGGCATCTCCCATCTCCTCCACCGCATCGTGAAGAGCCGTGATGATAGCCGGCGCCAGCGGCTGCGTCACATCTCCGATGCCCAGACGGATAATCTTGCAATCCGGATGTTCCGCCTGATAGGCATTCACTTTTTTTGCTATCGTGGAAAACAGATAGCTCCCCGGCAGTTTCAGATAGTTTTCGTTGATTTTAAACATGATGATTCCTCCTCTTACAGCTCAATTTCTCCGTCAAACACCACAGTGGCCGGTCCGGTCATGTACACATGGCCGTCCTTTTCATCCCAGCAGATCTTAAGATCTCCTCCGCGCAGACTGACCGTCACCTCTCTTTGGGTCAGACCGTTTACCACGCAGGCCACCGCCACAGCGCAGGCTCCTGTTCCGCAGGCCAGCGTTTCCCCGGAACCCCGTTCCCAGACTCTCATCCGCACATGGCTGCGGTTATCCAGCTGGACAAATTCCGTATTGATCCTGTCCGGAAAACGGACATGGTTTTCAAAAGACGGGCCGATTTTTTCTATATCAAGGCTGTCGATATCGTCCAGAAACACTACCCCGTGGGGATTCCCCATGGACACTCCCGTAATCCGGTAGGTTTTTCCATCCACTTCGATGGGTTCGTCAATCACCTGCTCCGTCTGTGCTTTTATGGGAATATGCGATGCCGTCAGATCCGGCTCTCCCATATCCACTTTCACCATGGTTACCTTATTGTTTTCCACGGTAAGATCCAGATATTTGATTCCGCTTCCTGTTTCCACAGAAATGCTGGTTTTATCTGTCAGTCCATAATCGTAGACATATTTTGCCACACAGCGGATCCCATTCCCGCACATCGCTCCTTTGGAACCGTCCGCATTGTACATATCCATCTGAAAATCTGCCTTCTCCGACGGTTTGATCAGAATCAGGCCGTCAGAACCAATCCCAAAATGACGGTCGCTTATCTTTCTGGCTGTCCCGGAGGGATCTTCCACTTTCTCCTGCAGACAGTTCACATAAACGTAATCATTTCCGATACCATGCATCTTTGTAAATTTCATTCGGACTCCTCCTTTTCTAAAGCTTATTTAATCATAGATTACCCGCCGTTGCAAGAGGCCAGCCCTTCCCAATAAACATTTTTCTTTCCTCATCTGTCCAGTATCAGCGTCAGAAGGTCAATTTCCAATATCTCCGACAGCCGAATCATAAGCCGCAAAGACGGTCTGCGCCTTCCGTTTTCAATAGCGCAGATATAAGTCCGATCCACATCCAGTTCCCTGGCCAGCTGCTCCTGCGTCATGCCCCTGTCTTTGCGCGACAGGCGGATTGACCTGCTCAGTTCCCTTTTATCTTTCTCCCTCATTAATTACAGTCCTCCTTTTCCATTCCATTGTTGGTTTTATATATAAAATATCGAATCATCCTCCGCAAAAATTACATATCTCACAAAATATCTACGACATTCCGTACGAAAAAAAGGAAAATTATCTTACTTTATGTAGTATATTCATCCTCATGAAAAACCGCTAAAATAACGATAACCATGAAAAAGGAGGAAATGTATGAAACGAACTCAACTGATCGGCGCCATACTGTCTGTCGCAGTACTGATCGCCATGTTTTTTGTACCGGAGAGCATCGGGCTTAGCACCGCCGGCATTCGCACGCTGGGCGTACTGATCGCTATTATCATCGCTCTGGTGACAGAGCCCCTGCCCATCGGCATCACCTGTATGCTGGGCATCGCTTTGATGGTTATCTTCGGAGTCAGTCCAACCGTCTCCGACGCTTTGTCCGGATACACCAATCATATTCTGTTTTTTGTATTGGTTTCCTTCGGTCTTTCAGAGGCCATCGCCAAAGTGCCCCTTTCCAAACGGCTGCTGGTGGTTCTGATCCGGCTGTTCGGAGCCCGGACCAAAAGAATCCTGCTGGCGCTGATGCTGTGCGCCGCCCTGATGTCATCCATCATGTCCAATGTGGCCACCACCGCCGTACTGATCTCTGTGGTGATCAGTTTTCTGCGGGTATACGATGACAGAGAAGAACACGCCCGCAGCGGCAAAGCGTTCATGATCGGCCTGCCCATCGCCAGCATGATCGGCGGTATGATCACCCCTGCCGGAAGCCCCTTAAACCTTCTGGGAATCGACTTTCTGGCAGACGCCGGCATCCGCCTGTCCTTTGTGGAATGGATGCTGATCGGCACACCCATAGCCATTGTCTCATTGATCTTTTCCTGGTTTGTCATCGCCAAAGTATTCAAACCGGCCGAAATCGCCCCGGAAAAGATCAACGAATATATCACCAGCCTGAATATTCCTTCCAAATTTGATTTTCAGGAAAAATACGTAACCTGTGTGGTACTGGCTCTGCTGGTTTTATGGATTCTGTCTTCCTGGTTCCCCGTTCTGAACGTTACCGTGGTGGGAACTGTGGGATTTGCCTTTTTCTTTATCCCTGGCATCAGCATCCTGAACTGGAAGGACTACACCAGAAGTGTCAGCTGGGCATCCTTTTTCCTCATCGGAACCATGATGTCCCTGGGCAATGCTCTGTCTGCCAACGGAGTAAGCGAGTGGCTGGTAGCTATCCTTTTTTCCAACGACATCAGCCTGCCGGTATTCCTGATCGTAGCACTGATCTCCATCATCGTTTTCGTGCTGCTGATCCCGATCCCCATCGGCCCCGCGCTGATCTCCATGCTGGGCGGTCCCTTTATCTCCCTGGCGGAAGCCTGGGGATATTCTCCCACCCTGCTGATTCTGCCGCTGGTAATCTGTGCAGCCTGCTGTTTCCTGCTTCCGCTGGATACCGTACCGCTGCTCACCTACGCCACCGGCTACTATAAGATGACAGATATGCCCAAAGTATCGATCCCCATCCAGATTGTACTGGTTGTACTGGTCGCCATCTGGGTACCCATCGGTCTGATGATACTGGGTTATCTGTAAAAACACAAAAACGGAGGTATTCTTATGGCAAACTTCAATGAAAAAGAACTGGAAATCATCGGTCAGTACAACATGCCCGGCATCTATGGCGCACCGGACTGTATTGTTCCCAAACAGAATCGTCCCATCACGCCAAAGGAAAACATGCTGCGGATGCTGAACGGCGAGATGCCTCTGTGGGTTCCCAACCAGACCTACGACAATAACGCGATTCAGCCTATGGTTATGCCGGACGCAAAGGCCAGAGCCTTCGGCGGCACCGACTGGTTCGGCATCGAATGGGTATACGAACCCCTGACCAAAGCCGCCATGGTGAAGCCGGGAACACGCCGGCTCTCTGATCTGGCCAACTGGAAGGAAGAGCTTTCCTTCCCCGATCTGTCCGCCATCGACTGGCAGAAAGATTACGATGAAAACTATAAGGGCAGAATCGCCGAAGACCGCCTGTCCTATTTCGTTATTGTAAATGGATTTTTCGAGAGAACAGCAGATCTGACCAGCTTTGAGGATGCATTTTGCTATCTGCTGGAGGAACCAGAACTTTTGACCGAATTTTATGACAAACTGGCCGAGTGGCATATCGAATTGATCCGGATCGCCCATGACGTATATCACGCAGACATGATTCTGTTCCACGATGATATGGGAACACAGAGAAGCACCTTCTTCTCTCCCGAAATCTATAAGGAGCTGCTGCTGCCCCAGTACAAAAAGATCACCAAAGTATGCCACGATCTGGGAATGTATGTATGCCTTCACTCCTGCGGATGCATCAGTACACTGATGCCGCTGATCATCGAAGCAGGCTTCGATGCCTGGGAAGGACAGGACAGCGCCAACGACAAGGCGGCTATCATGAAAGAATACGGCAAGGACCTGGCTCAGTGTACTCTGTACATCATCCCGGCGGATATGAGTGATGAAGATGCCGTCGCCCACATTCACAAAACCGTGGACGATCTGGCCATGACCGGGCGGTTCGCCTGCCGTCTGAGAGATGAAAAACCGGACAGAGCGGTTAATCTGGCGGATGAGCTGTACCGTTACAGCCGTCTGAAATATATGGAACTGGCTGAAAAATGAGTGTCAAAAAAGCAGCGGAGAATTTTTTCCGCTGCTTTTACTATTTCACATCAGAGGATGGACCGGGCATCCGGTATTCCAAACTCCGTCTCCACCAGCTGGCAGAACCGCTCCCGGCTGGTCACCTTCTCTTCCGTATGTACGCCGTCCACCGTTTTTGCAAACAGATCCTCAATCAGGGAAATGCTGCCGTTTTTCAGTCTCCTGTTCAGCATGTACCGCTGCACAAAAACCGAATCCGGATGGGTGGAGCAGTAAAAGTTGATCGGCACGAAATCCACTTCCGCCTGATTCATAACCGTAAACTGCATCACTTCTTCCCATTCGTCTTCCAGACGGCGGCACAGAGTCCACCAGTACTCATCCGCCTTCTTCATACGAAATGTCCGGCCGGCGATATTTTTTTCATATCCATCCTCTATCTTGACAGAGGCGCCGGGCTGCGGACCGCCGTATCCCACATCGCAGTAATACACGCCATCGTCCAGATAGACCAGGTTTCCTCTGTGCAGTACCGGCGGCAGATAATCCTTCCCCCGCAGAATGCGGCTTCTGCATCCGTGTGCCTCAAATCCCAGAGCTTTCAGCAGATGACAGAACAGGGAATTCAGCTCAAAACAGTACCCTCCTCTTTTCCTGCGGATAATCTTGTCAAACAGATCCTCCACTGCCAGAGAAATCGTCCTTTTTTTCATCACATCCATATTTTCAAAAGGGATCTCACACTGATGTGCCGTAACAAGCGCATCCAGGTACGCTTCGTCACATACATCCCCTTTGGATATATTCAGCCTTTCCAGATAGGCATTGACATCCGGAAGCGGCCGGTACAGTTCTTCATACATAACGATAATGCCTCCCATCTTTCACATTCCTTTTTAGTGTATCATTTTTACATTTTTCTGAAAACCTAATTTCCCGATTTTCAGACACATCGTACAGACTGTTCAGTCCGCGCCGGACATATGGCATCCTCTGTATCATTGTTCCCCCTGTTTTGCTGTAGTATAATGAAAAAAAGCAAAGGAAAATACTATAAACCTTTTGTATGAGTACTTTCCTTTTATTGGAGTGAGCAAACACGATTAAGAGAAGACTGGAGGGATTGTTATGTTGACACCAAAAGAAAACCTGCTGGAAACTATCAAAGTCGACGGCAAACCGGATCGCCTGGTAAATCAGTATGAACCTTTCGTACATATCGGGAACGATCCCTTAAGCGTTTACACCCGCGGCAACCGTGTCCGCGGCACCAACTCCGTGGACAGATGGGGAACGGAAATTCTCTTCCCCCAGGACGCACCCGGCCCGATGCCTCATGTGACAGAGAGCAATAAGGTCTGCCCGGATGTGACTGAATGGGAAAAATATGTAAAAGTTCCTGATCTGGCAGCCAACTGCAGCGACGGATGGGAAGCCGCTCTTGCCAGCGCCGCCGAGGTGGACCGCAGCGAGAAACTGGTGATGGGCTTTATGGGAACCGGTATCTTTGAACAGTGTCATTTCCTTATGGGATTTGAAGATACGCTGATGAATTTCCTGCTGGAGCCGGATGATATGAAACGTCTGGTCGCCAGAATCGCCGAGTACCGTTTCCAGTATGCCAAAATGATCGTTGACAACCTGAAACCGGATGCCATCCTTTCCCATGATGACTGGGGTGCAAAACACAGCCTGTTCATGGATCCGGATATCTGGAGAGAGTTCTTCAAAGAGCATTACCGCAGAATCTACGGCTATATGCGGGAACATGATGTCATCGTGATCCACCATGCCGACTCATTCCTGGAGCCCATCGTGGAAGATATGGTGGAAATCGGCGTTCAGATCTGGCAGGGCGTACTGCCGGAGAACGATATTCCCAAGCTGCAGAAACAGCTGGGCGGCCGCATGACTCTCATGGGCGGCGTGGACGCCACCATCGACCGGGTGGACGCCACCGAGGAAGAGATCCGCGCCAGCGTACGGAAAACCTGCGAAACCTACGGTCCGGGCGGACATTTCATCCCCTGTATCACCTATGGACTGGCCGGAACCATTTATCCCCATGTTGACCCCATCATCACTGACGAGATCAACCGCTACAACAAAGAAACTTATAACGTATAATATATTTTCCGAACAAAGCACGGGATTTTACTCCTGTGCTTTGTTCACGGAAGGAAGAAAGAACCATGTACCGCAAAACCTATTCCGAACAGTTAAGCGAACAGAAAGGCTTTCTGCTGAACATGCAGATTCTTGCCGATGCCTTCGAAGATCATTATAAACTTCTGGGATTTTTCCCCTCCGGAAACCGTCCCACCCTGAAATCCATACGTCATTACCGCAACGGTACCACCCCCTCCATCAGCAGCGTCTACATTCTGTGGGCTTTTCAGGTTAATTCTCTGTTTTCCTCCTTTCAGGATGTTTCCCTGATCATCATCGGAGAACCGGAACCCGGTCTTTTGTCCCCCAGTACCTCTTATATCGTATTGTCCGAGGACACAGACATCGGCAGTGTCTATGATTTCACCACCGATCTTTTCCTGAAATACGCCTCCTGGGATCTGGCGCTTCAGAAAGCTCTGTTCAGCGACACGCCGCTGCAGGATATGCTGAAAGCCAGTCAGGACATCTTCAAGAACCCTCTTTTCGTCCATGACAGTGACTTTTATGTGCTGGCCTGTCCCAACCGGGTGGAGGGAATGCTGAAATGGATGATCGATTCCAGAAACGGCCGGCCCATGGTCCCGCTGGATACCATCAACGGATTTAAGATTGACAAAGAGTATCTGCACACGCTGAAAACCCGTCACGCCGACATCTTTTCCGCCAATCAGCGGGGCTACCGCGTTCTTTATATGAATCTCTGGAACGGGCAGCATTATGAGGGCCGTATCTGCGTGGATGAGCTTCAGAGCCTGATCAAACCGGGGAATTTCGTGGCCATCGAATACCTGTCTGAAGTCATCCTGACTTCCATCAAACGCCGGAATATTTTCTGGAGCAGCATGGGCAGAAACCCGGAAGAAATCTGCAAAAAGATCCTGGATCAGTCCATCACCGATGAACACGAAGTGTCCCGCCTGCTGCGCTTCCTTAGCTGGGGCTACCATGATCAGTACCTGGTCTTCAAACTGATCACCGATCACGCGGATATGACATCCACCTTCAGCACCAGCGCTTTCGGCTACATCGAATCCCAGGTGTCCTCCAGTCACGCCTTTTTTTATGACAACAGCATCGTCGTCATCGTCAACCAGACCGCGGGCAATAATACCTCTGCGCAGATCGTCAGCGATATCTCCTACCTGCTGCGGGAGGGACTGTTCAAGATAGGTTTGAGCAATGAAATCCATGATTTCTCCCAGCTTCACGTGGCTTACCGGCAGGCCTCCATCGCTCTGGAATACGGCCCTGTCACAGACGATACCAGCTGGTGTTTTTATTTCAAGGACTGCGCTCTGGATTATATGTCCCACAAGGTTTGCGAAGATATCTCCAGTGATTATCTTTGCGCCGCGGAAATCCGTACGCTGATGGACTACGACGAAAAACACAACACCAAACTGGGTGAAACCCTGGAAACCTACCTGACACTGGAACGCAACGTGGTGCAGACGGCCAGGGCGCTCTTCATCCACCGCAGCACTTTGTTTTACCGGCTGGACCGGATCCACCAGATCACCGGTCTGGATCTTGACAATCCCCGGATCCGGCTCTATCTGCTGATGTCCTATCAGATGTTAAAATAGAAACTTTCATCTTCCGGTAAAAAAATACGGTGCTGCCGATGTAAAAACCTGCAGCACCGTATTTTTTGAAGATATTTTACTTTTTCTCAGTTTTGTTTTTATCCAGCCAAACAATATACTCCAGTACATTTCCATCCGGATCCGTAAAATATATCCACCTCTCAGAACCGGGAATTTCATTGGGACCGTCCAGTATTCGGATATCATTCTTTTTCAGCATAGATATCACCTCATCCATATCTTCCGCCTCAAAACAAAGGTGCGGACAATATGGCCGCTCCGGTACAACAGGCTGATAGGACACTCCTATCGTTTCTATCAATTCCAAACGCGCGCCATTATACTCCAGAAACATCCCTTTTTCTCCAAATTCTTCGGAGTCAACAGAAAACAGCTTCTGAAATCCGAGTTTTTCTGTGTAAAATCGCACCGATTCCTCCAGATTGCTCACACGGAATGCACCATGATCATACGCCATTACTTTTTCTCCTTTCCAAAAACTTTCTGTTTTCAGTATAGCACAGCACTTTTGGGATGACAATTGCTCCGTTTGCTGCAGACCCCATCCTTGACTTTCTGGTATGTTCCCCTTATGATGTAAAAAAAGGAGGACTCTGCCATGGGTAATCAGCAGTTTCACCGGGAAAAAGGCGTATACGGAAATTCCCTGATGTATTTTCACACTCCCAGCACGGCGGCGCTGGAACAGCTTTTTTACTACAATTACTGTGGACTGTTCTACTGCAACTCGCTGTACTGCATCCGGCGGGCTGACAATGAATTCTACGAACCCTATCTTTTCATATTCGTAAAAGAAGGCTGCATGTACCTGGACTACAAAGGACGCCGTTACGAGGCTCATAAAAATGAATGTCTTCTCTTTGACTGCCGTCTGGCCCACTGCTATTACGCCAAAAGAGACACCCTGTTTCAGTTTATTCATTTTGGCGGCAACATCAGCGATTATTACGTGCAGCGTATCTGTCAGAATGATCAGTACGCTTTTACGCCCTCCAATCCCCAGGATCTGTCTGCCGCCCTCTCCCGTCTTCTCGTCTATACGGGAGAACCGGTTCCCCAGGAGCATATGATCTCCGCCGCTATTCATCAGCTGCTGGCGCTGTGCCTTGCCGGAAGCGAAACCCACTCCTCCTTAAATGGCCAGCGGGTAATCAAAGCGGTCCGGTACATGACAGATCATCTGGCAGAACCTATCTCTCTGGAAGATATCGCCGGGCAGACCGGGTTGAATCCCAGTTATTTCAGCCGCCTGTTCCGCCGGTATACCGATACTTCTCCCTACGACTATCTGACAAACCTGCGAATCTCTCATGGGAAAATGCTGCTGATCACCACCAGTGAATCTGTCACATCCATCAGTGAAGCCTGCGGCTTTGGAGATCCGGTACAGTTTACAAAAATTTTCAAAAAGAAGAGCGGCTTTACGCCGCTCCAGTTTCGCAGAAGCCATACTTCCGCTTAAAAGTTATAATTTCTCGCCGCCTCAAAGGCTTTTGCGATGTGATCTTCCGGGACGTCTCCCATGATGTTGTGAATGGTGGCAAACACATAGCCGCCGCCTGGGGCGAAGATGTCCAGATTCTTTTTGATATGCTCCGCGATCTGTTCCGGCGATTTGTTGGGCAGGGTATCCTGCGTGTCTACGCCGCCTCCCCAGAATACCAGTTTATCTCCGTAGGTATCCTTCAGCTCTTTTGCGTCCATCCCGGCCGCCGTGATTTGCACCGGATTGATGATATCCACCCCCATATCCACGAAATCATCCAGGAAAGGCCGGATCGCTCCGCAGGAATGATACAGCACTTTCCAGTCTGTATTCTGATGTACCCAGTCGTTCAGCCGTTTGAAACAAGGCTTGTACAGTTCCCGGAAAGTTTCCACGGAAAGGAGCTGCCCCACCTGTGTGCCAAGATCGGTACCGCTGATGTTGATGATATCAATGTTGTCTCCCACCGCCTGTTTATAGGTCTCCAGATTTTTCAGCCCTGCTTCCGTCCACATTTCCAGTACTTCTTTGACATATTCCGGATAAAGAAGCTGCGCCATACTCCAGTCCTGATACCCCCGGATGCCGGTGGGATTTGGAACCTGAGGCCCTTCGATTTCGGAAGGGTCGCCGAGACTGGATCTCTGGGTTCCCACAACGGCTTTGCCTGTCGCTCTCAGCAGTCTGGCGTTTTCGGCATACCAGTCTGCGTCTTCATCCGTAATGGCTTTCAGTTTGAAGTCTTCTTTGAAATCTTCCGCCGGTCTTAAATCTTCCTCATCGTACTCTGGCGCTCTGTGAAGGGCGTCAAAAAAATAGCCTCCTTCCGGCATCAGATAGCTGGGGCCGTAATGGTCGTTTCCCTGGGGATACAGATAGCTTCTTCCCTTTTCATCCACTTTATATTTATGAGCGGAAGAGATGCGCACCGGTGTGCCGTCAGGCATGGTAAAATCCTGTTTTTCCCCGTATACTCTCACGCCTGCAAAGTCTTTTGCCTGGGGCAGTCCCACCACATCCAGGTTCATTTTTTCGATAATATCCGGATCCATCGCCCCGATCATCTGGGATGTTTCAAAAATATCAATGGGTCTTGTCTCCAGGCCGTAATACTTTCTCAGACGGTAGAGGGCGCAGGCGCTGATACCGGTATAGAAAGTCGTCCCCATATCCAGCGGCACACGATCCGGCTGCTGATGATTGATTGCCGCCAACACACGTTCTCTTGAAGTCATGGTAAGTCCTCCTTTTTTCACGTATCTTTGCTGTTGGCTATATCATATCAGCTTGTCTTTGCAGGCACATGATCTGATCTTGACAAAAAACAGTGTTTTCTTGACTTAAAGAAAATGAGCGCCGCCAAACAGCAGCACTCATCTCATTTACGATTCTCTCAGATATCAAGAGCAGCGTGATAGCCCCAGTAAACCGCATTGGTGATGGTGGATACTCTGGATGCATCTCCAATCACCGCCACATAGGGAGCAGCTTCCCGCAGACTGTCTGTCACATCGCTTCTGGATCTCTGACCCAGAGCACAGATCACAGTAGTACCCGGCACCAGATGTTCTTTTCCATCCTTGTCTTCACAGACAATGCCCTCTGCCGTCACCTGCTTTCCTTTGTAACCGGTATGCACGGTAACGTATTTGGCAATCTCCGCCAGCAGCAGCGGACGATGTCTTACATTGGCATCCGGCGCCAGTTCATCCCTCATCTCCACCAGATGAACCTGTTTTCCTTCCATACCCAGATGGATGGCACATTCGCATCCGGCCAGTCCGCCGCCGAATACCACTACCTGATCCGACACCTTGTCTTTCTCCAGATAATAGTTGTTGACGATAACCACGTTATCTCCGTCCAGACCCGGAATAGGCGGAACCAGCGGACGGGATCCTACCGCGATGATGAGAGCGTCCGCCTGCTCATTCTCCACGTATTCTCTGGTCACTTCCGTGTTCAGGCGGATCTCCACGCCTGCCCGCTGTGCCAGCAGCGCATAGGTCTGACCCAGATCGTACATTTCTTTCTTGAAAGGAATGGCCTGCTCGCTTTTGAGGATACCGCCCAGCGCATCGCTCTTTTCACAGAGGATCACCTGATGGCCTCTTCTGGCCGCCGTATAGGCCGCATAGAGACCGCCCGGTCCGCCGCCTGCCACCAGCACTTTCTTTTTCACCGGAGCCGGCTGGATTTCCACACCTTCCATTTCCCGTCCGATCAGCGGATTTACCGTACATCTTCTGGTGGATGTGGCCGCTCTTTCCGCCATACAGGTAAAGCAGCGCAGACAGTGAACGATCTCATCGTCCTGGTTAGCCATCACCTTGCGAGGCAGAAACGGATCTGCCAGCAGCGCTCTCGCCATATACACCACATCTGCCTTGCCGCTGGCGATGATCTCTTCCATCTGCTCGGGACTGTTCAGTCCGCCGAGCGTGGCCACCGGAACCTTCACGTGTTTTTTAATCTCCGCCGCCAGATATACGTTGCAGCCGTGTTCCTTAAACATAGAAGGATGGGTATCGCCGAATCCTCTCTGGTACGTACCCGCAGACACATGAAGCAGGTCGATGTAAGGCTCGATCTGCTGCGCGATACGGCATCCTTCTTCCAGATCATAACCCTCCTCAAAAAGCTCGGAGCCGCTTAAACGAAACTCAATGGGGAAGCCCGGTCCCACTGCTTTTCTCACGGATTTGAGCACTTCGATGGCAAAACGGCAGCGGTTTTCCAGGGATCCTCCGTATTCGTCCGTTCTTTTATTGAAATAAGGCGACAGGAACTGGTTGATCAGCCAGCCGTGACCGCCATGGATCATCAGCATCTCAAATCCGGCTCTCTTTGCCAGTCCGGCCACATTTCCGTAAGCTTCCACGATCTCATCGATCAGTTCTTTGGTCAGCGCTTTCACCTGCACGCCATCCGGACGCACCGTGTCGGACGGTCCCCACTGATTCATGGAATGCTGACGGTTTTTATCTGTCATATACGTTCCCGCATACATGCCGGAATGGGACAGTTCCAGACTGGGGATGGCTCCATGGCGGCGGATCGCATCGGCAGTATAGGTAGCCGCGGCCAGTGAATTTAAAATGGCCGTGTCCAGATGATAGGCGTGAGATCCGTCCGTTTTGGGATGTACCATACATTCGCTGACTGTCACGGCGCCGGCGCCGCCTCTGGCGCGCAGTTCATAGAATGCTGTGGACTTGGGGCCGATACAGCCGTCGTTGGTAATGTCCGTGCCTCCCATGGGCGCGGAAAACATACGGTTGCGGAAGGTTACATTCCCCACCTTGATAGGTTTACATAAGTTCGGATACTTGTACTTCATCACAGCTCCTCCTTCATAATTATTTCTTACTGAAATCATACCAGAAAGTACTCCTTCGCACCAGAAAGAGTCCCTTTCCACCTTACAACCATCCGTTTTCTATCAGATAGCTGTCAAAGGCTCTGATATTTTCAAAATTCCTGCAGCTTTTCCTGCAAATCCGGTAGATATCCCAGCTGACCTTTTCTTCCAGTTCCACGATCCGGACACCCTCCATCCGGAAATGAGCCGTGGAAAAATCAATCACCACGCCGATGCCCACCTTTCCCTGACACAGCTGGAACAGAAAACTGCTGTCCACCGTCTTGGCCGCCACATTGGGCTCAAATCCATACTGTTTACATAATTCCCGAAAGGTATGGAATACCTGAAACTGTTCGTTGAGAATGACGATCCGCTCTCCCATCAGTTCTTTTGCACTGACTGTTTCACGTCTGTACAGAGGATGGCCCTCATAGACGATCAGCCGGATGCTCCGGGAAGCGATTTTTTCCTCATCCATGTGAATCGACGGCGTCTTTCCCACCACGATCCCCAGATCCGCTTCCTGCTCCTCGACCTTCTCCTTTACCTCCCGGTTGGAGTATTCCGCCCATTCCACATGAAGATGGGGGCAGGCGGCGATAAAACCGGACACCAGGGAGAAGGACAGCGCATTTAATACGCCGCGGGCGCAGGCCAGACGCAGCGTCTGATCTTTTCGCTTAATCTGACGGATTCCCTGCTCCGTCTCCTGTGCAAGACGCAGTATTTCCCTGGTTTTTTCATAAAGAAAGGCCGCTCCCTGGGTCGGGGCTACTCCCTTTTTAGACCGCTCAAAAAGGGTAATGTCCAGTTCCTCTTCCAGCTTGTGAATCACCTTTCCCAACCCCTGGGAGGTGATAAAGAGTTTCCCGGCCGCCCGGTTGATGCTGCGCTCTTCATAGACCGCCGCAAAACATTTCAGATCTTTTATATCCATCCTCTGCTTCCCCTTTGAACTGTATTTGAAAAACTCCCGCACCGTATGGTATAGTAGAAAGAAAACGAACAGGAGTTGACTTATGGACACAGAATTAAAATTTGCCGTGCTCATCGACGCCGATAATATCTCGGATAAATATATTAAAATCATACTGGAGGAAACCGCCAACGAAGGCGTGGCCACCTATAAACGGATCTACGGCGACTGGACCAATCCGGCTCTGGCCTCCTGGAAAAGCGTCCTGCTGGATAATTCCATCATCCCCATGCAGCAATACAGCTATACCACCGGAAAAAACTCCACCGACTCCGCCATGATCATCGATGCCATGGACATTCTCTACTCCGGCACAGTGGACGGCTTTTGCATCGTCTCCTCTGACAGCGATTTCACCCGCCTGGTGGCCCGTCTTAGAGAATCCGGCATGCAGGTCATCGGTATGGGAGAAAACAAAACGCCAAAACCTTTCATCGCCGCCTGCAACCAATTTAAATATCTGGACATCCTTTACTCCAACCAACAGAAAAAAGAGAAAAAAGCAGCCCAGGAAAAAGCCTCCAAAGCAGCCGCTTCCAGAGAAAAAAACCGTCCTCAGTCCGATTTGGATATCGTCAAACAAACCATCGCCTCCATCGTGGAAAAGTTTTCCGACGAAGACGGCTGGATCTTTTCCGGCAAACTGGGCGATCAGCTTTCCAAACGGCTTCCCGACTTTGATGTGCGTAATTTCGGCTACGCCAAACTGACCCCCTTTGTCCAATCTCTGGGAGAATATGAAATCAAACACGAATCCAACGGAAATAACCAGAAGCAGATCTACTTCCGGGCAAAAGAAAACGGTTCCAAATAGCCATATTTCCAACACAGAGCGCATAGAATAAAGGGACATCCCACACAGGGAGGAATCCATGAAACGATACGGCGGCATCGCTTTATTCTTTTTCACCCTCTTGCTGATGAGCGTCCTCTCCATTTTGCAGGGAACCAATGCCCGGGAAAAACTGGCCTTGGCAGGCAGTCTGCCATCGGGCAATGCGCCTGTAAACTGCGCTCCCGCCGATGTTCCCTGCCTTGCTCTGACCTTCGATCTGGATCCTGGTGCGGACAATGTACCAACACTTCTGTCCATTCTGAAAGAACATCATGTCAAAGCCACCTTCTTTGTCACCGGCCAATGGCTCTCCTCTCATCAAAGCGAGGCGAAGGCCATCGCCGACGGCGGTCATGAACTGGGAAACCATACGGAGAATCATCCGGATATGACGTCTTTGAATGAAAAAGCCCAGACAGAAGAACTGACTTTGCTGCACAGCGAAGTCCTGCAGCTGACCGGCGTATCCATGACACTGTTCCGGCCGCCTTACGACCGCTGGGACAATTCTGTCATCCAGAACGCCTCAAAAAACGGCTACCGCACCATTGGCTGGAGCATTGACTGTCTGGACTGGAAGGATTACAGCGCCAGTGATATCGTATCCTCTGTCTGCGAGAATGATTCTCTGCGAAACGGCAGCATCATCCTTCTGCACGGAGGCGCCCGCCATACTGCGGACGCCCTTGCTCCCATGATTACCTCTTTGCGGGAAAACGGCTATCAGTTTTCCACAGTCTCCCGATTGCTGGAAAGCCGCTAACTGTTTCAGCGGATAAAATTGGTCTGAATCATGGTTTCTTTCTCCGGCATGCCCTCCGCCTCTTTTTTCTGTGCGATGGCTTTCAGCATCCAGGCCATATCCAGTCCCAGCGTCCGCATGGTCTGAAGTCCTTCGATATCCTGACAGACCTGTTCCGGCTGCATACCGTGAACAGAATTCCAGTACTGGGAAGTCACAATGGGCATCTCGGCCAGGGCAAAGTATTTGTTCAGCCGGTCAAAAGCCGCGCTGGCCCCGCCGCGTCTGGCGCTGACCACAGCCGCCGCCGCTTTATAACGGAACTTTGGCGTCGCAGAAAAGAAAACCCGATCCAGCACCGCGCACAGGGCGCCGTTTGCGGAACCGTAATACACCGGGGAACCCACTACCACCCCGTCGGCTTCCTCAATCTTTTCCCTCCAAAGATTTGCCACATCGTCGTCAAAGGCACATTTCCCGGTTTTCGCACAGCTGCCGCAGGCGATACAGCCTCGCACCGGATTTTTCCCCAGCTGAAGGATCTCTGTTTCCACTCCGTTCTTATTCAGCTCTTTTGCCACCTCGCTCAGCGCGGTAAAGGTACAGCCCGCCTCATGGGGACTTCCGTTTAATAATACAACTTTCATTTCCGTCCTCCTCCTTACGTTTTTCTTGTTTTTATTTTACCCTACTTTTCCTGCGCACGCAAGAAACCGCTGCATTCGCAGCGGTTTCTGAATCGCATTTTTATGATCTTCTGTTGTAATTGATCAGACAGCCTTTGAGGATAATTTCCCTCTCATCATCCGTCAGATCACCCAGCTTCACCGTAAAAGCTTCCAGCTTGTCGCTCACCTTATAAATGGTGATTGCTTCCGCTTTTTCGGCTACCGCTTTGCGGATATCCGGCACGAAAAGATAGTCGCCATTGGCGAAGGGAAGTTCGCCTTCCGGAATCAGGAAGGGAAGCATACCCCAGTTGATCAGATTGGAGCGATACCTCTTGGTGGCATACTCATTGGCAATATTTGCCCAGCCGCCCAGTACTTTCTGACAGGAAGCGGCCTGCTCGCGGGCGGAACCGTCTCCCGGCTTCACCGCAAAAATAGTGCTTCCGATACCGGTATTCTCATTGTCAAGAGCATATCCGGCCTTTTTCACCGTCTCCATCACCGGAGCCAGTTCTGACAGCGCCTGACAGGGATCTTCGCCCGCTTCTCTGGCATGTTCCGCAGCCTGCACTTCTTTGGCCCGTCCCACATAGGCCGGATCCTTTCGGGAAAGTGTAAACTCCGCCAGTCCCAGCGGATTGGAACGATAGGAGGAAGTCTCTCCGGAAGGAATCAGCTCATCGGTTGTGGTTACCGGATCATGGATCTCGCTGACCACCTTCAGGATCAGATGATCCGTCAGCGCCGGCATCTTCGGCCAGTCTTTGATATTGGGGCCAAACTTGATCTCCACGGAAGGATCGGCCACGCCCTTGCTGTCAAATACTCTGTTTTCATAGATAGTTTTATCAAAGTGGTATACCGGATGACGGTATTCTCCGGCAAACTCTGTCGCCGGCGTCAGATAACCTTTATTGGCCGCTGTGGCGGCAATGGATCTGGCATCCATCAGCGCTACGGAAGAAATCTGACCATTCTGAATCTTGGATCCCTCCCGATTGGGGAAGTTTCTGGTGGAGTGACGGATGCTCAGCGCATTGTTGGCCGGCGTATCGCCCGCTCCGAAGCAGGGGCCGCAGAAAGCCGTCTTCACTATGGCTCCCGTCTCCATCAGATCCGCCAGCACTCCGTTTTTCGCAATTTCCATATAGATCGGCGTACTTGCCGGATAAATGCTTAACGTAAATTCATCGTAACCGATGCTGGTGCCTCTTAAGATATCCGCTGCCGCGCAGATATTTTCAAATCCGCCGCCGGCACAGCCTGCGATAATACCCTGCTCCACATAAAGCTTTCCGTCTCTTACTTTATCCTTCAGGGTATAATCGATCTTACCGTCCAGACTGATCAGCGCCTTCTTCTCCACATCATCCAGAATATCCATCAGGTTGGCGTTCAGCTCATCGATGGTGTAGGTATTGCTGGGATGGAAGGGCATGGCGATCATAGGTTTCACCTTATCCAGTTCCACATGAATGATGCCGTCATAGTAAGTCACCGCTCCGGGGTTCAGTTCTTTATAGTCTTCGCTTCTTCCATGAATATCATAGAATTCCCGGATGGTATCGTCCGTTCTCCAGATGGAGGACAGACAGGTTGTCTCTGTGGTCATCACGTCCACGCCGATACGGAAATCAGCGCTTAAGCTGGACACGCCAGGTCCCACAAATTCCATCACTTTGTTCTTCACATATCCATTGGCAAATACAGCTCCGATGATGGCCAGCGCCACGTCCTGCGGTCCCACGCCGGGAACGGGAGCGCCTGTCATATATACGCCTACCACACCGGGCATGTCGATATCATAAGTCTGCTCCAGCAGCTGTTTTACCAGCTCCGGTCCGCCCTCACCCATAGCCATGGTGCCAAGAGCTCCATAACGGGTGTGGCTGTCGGAACCCAGGATCATCTTTCCGCCTCCTGCCAGCATCTCACGGGCGAACTGATGGATCACCGCCTGATGGGGCGGAACGTATACGCCGCCGTATCTCTTGGCGCAGGTCAGGCCGAACATGTGGTCATCTTCATTGATGGTGCCGCCCACCGCGCACAGCGAGTTGTGGCAGTTGGTCAATACGTAAGGAACCGGAAACTTCTCCAGCCCTGATGCTCTAGCCGTCTGAATAATTCCCACAAAGGTAATGTCATGGGATGTCAGCTTGTCGAACTTAATCTGCAGCTTGTCCATATTGCCTGATGTATTGTGATCTGCCAGAATTCCATAGGCAATGGTATTTCTGGCTGCCTCCTCTTTGGAAGGCGCCTGGCCGCCCAGCTTGCTCTCCAGCACGGCGCGGGCATCACTGGTATCCGGCACCAGTTCTGTTCCGTTCAGCAGATAGGCGCCGGTATCGTATAATTTAATCATGAAACTGCTCCTCCTGTTTTGAAATATCCACAAAATCTTGTAACATTATAGCATTAACTGTTTTCTGCCGCAAGACTTTCCCAAAAACTGGAGGATACGCAGGACTGTCTCTTACTCCTCCCAATCTTCCAGCGCCGGGAAGGTCAGGGTTACCTTAAACAGATCCCCGTCCAGATAGATCTCAAACTGGCCGCCCTGCAGCTGCGTCAGATTTTTGGCGATGGACAGGCCCAGTCCGCTGCCCTGGGTGCTTCTGCTGGCGTCCCCTCTGGTGAACCGTTCCGTCAGCTCATCCGCACTGATGTTTAAGGGATATTCCGACATGTTCTTAAAGGTCAGCACCGCCTTTTTATCCACGAGGTTCAAGTCAATGTAAACCCGGGTGCCCGGCATGGCGTATTTGCAGATATTGTTCAGCAGGTTTTCAAAGATCCGCCACAGCTGCTTTCCGTCGGCTGTGATCACCACCGGCTCTCCCGTCTGATTCAGGACGGTCACCAGTCCTTTCTGTGCCAGCTTATCCTCGAACTCCCCGCAGGCCTGCTGCAGCAGCTGCTGTACCTGAAGCCGACTCATATGCAATTCCACATTTCCAGTGGACACCTTGCTGGCTTCGATCAGATCATCCGTCAGCTGTTTTAGCCGCTGAGATTTGGCGTCCAGGATGTCGATATACCCTCTGATCTTTTCGTCCTGAATATTTTCCCGTTTCAGCAGATCCACGTAGTTGATGATGGAGGTCAGCGGCGTCTTGATGTCGTGGGACACATTGGTAATCAGTTCTGCTTTAAACCGCTCATCCTTCATGGCCTTTTTCACCGCCGCCTGCAGGCCGTCCCCCACAGAATTGACACAGCCGGCCATTTCTGCGTTTTCCCCCTTCAGGGTACTGGTATCGATTTTATAGTGCAGCTCTCCGGCGGCGATTTTTCGAAGTCCTTCCTTGATTGTCTCTCTGCCGGCAGATTCCTTTACCAGATAGAGAAGAACAAGCGTGTCCCCGATCAGCGCCAGGACGATTGCGAATCCGCCAAACAGTCCCAAAAGGATTAAATGGGCCAGGATGAATCCGATAAAAAGAATGATCACCTTGCCGGAGGTCTGACGGGCGTCATACACCCGGCGGCACATGTGGACAATACTGCGCGTCAGACTGTTTTCCCACAGAGTCTTTGCTTTCTTTCTTCGCACCAGACTTAAATAGCCCCACATAAAGACGACTGTCTCCGCCATACTTATAACTGATATAAAGGCCATGGACACTGCACTGCTGTAAACAGTATTTGTCACACTGATGCCAAAGGCAAATACCAGGAAAAACACAGCCAGAACCAGAACCGCCGCCGCTTCCGTGGGCATATGGTCAAACCTGGAAAGAACGATTTCACCGCCCTTCTCCTTCCTTCCTGTCTGTATGGTGGCAACTACAAAGCAGGCCAGACCAAGAATCAGGCAGAGTACCGCCGCTGCCACGTAGAATCGGAAATGAGGCTGATAGACATCATACGTTTCTTTTACCTCCCGCAGATGATCTAAGGAGGTAAAATCCAGATCCAGTGCGATCAGCACTTCTTCGTTGTCTCCCATCACCTGAGAATCCCGGAAAAAGCTCTGCAATTCCTGACGCGCCCGGTTATCCGCCTCATTGTGGTAGGTGATCTGTCCGTCTTCCCTTGTGTAGGACAGCATCCAGGTGCAGGTATCTGGTATCTCATCGGGAACTTCTTTTCTCTTTTCCCACTCTTTCACATTGGTAAAGACGGTACCGTCCTGCGTATTTTTCGCAAACACCTTGATGTTGCTGTCCATGTTTACGTTACGTCCGTCCAGATAAACCTGAAGGTCTGACAGCACCTCTGACAGAGCCCGGAACACCTGAATACCATAAGCCGTCCCTTCGGCTCCCCGTTCCTGGATCTGCTGTTCCAATGAAATCAGTGAAAGGGGGAGATGGCCTTTTGTCACATCCTCCAGGACAAGATTCTCCGAAGCCTTCTCGCCGTAATATTCTTCATAGTATTCCGAAGCAGAACCAAAAAACTCTTCCGGGACCTCCAGTATATAATCAAGCTCATCCGCCACTCCGTCCTCCAGCATTTCCTGCAGAACGCTCACTTCAAAAGTGGTGCTTTTATCTTTTTTCTTCTCATCTGTCTGCGCAGGATCCAGGATATCGATCGTCCTGGTTTCATCGTATTTTCCATCCTTTTCAAACAGTGGTTTATACTTCGCATAGCGGGATTCGCTGTGCACTTCCTGAGCGATAAAATCTCCGCATCCTGCCGTCTCCCAGTAGGGCTGATTCCCCGTCAGATCCTCCATGCTGCCCACTTGTCCCGCCACATACCCGGCCAGCATCACCGAGAGAACAAAACCGGCTACGCAGAGAATCTGCAGAATCAGCGTCGTCATTTTAGCAAATCGGGAATACAACTGTATCTGTCTTTTTTCTTCCATTATTGTCGCTCCTTTCTTTACCCGGGCTATTGGATTTTCTCCACTTTATAGCCTACACCCCAGACCACCTTCAGGTAGCGGGGCTCTTTGGGATTAATCTCGATTTTTTCACGGATATGACGGATATGTACCGCCACCGTGTTATCAGCGGCAATGGCTTCTTCCTGCCAGATACTCTCGTAGATCTGCTCGATGGAAAATACTCTCCCCTGGTTTTTCATCAAAAGCAGCAGGATATTGTATTCAATGGGCGTCAGCTTCACCGGTTCTCCATCCACGGTGACCTCTTTGCGGTCATCATTCATCATCAGCCCGCCGGTTCGGTATACGTGTTCTGACTGTTCCGGCATATTCCCCAGTCTGGTATAACGGCGCAGCTGCGATTTCGCCCTGGCCACTAATTCCAGCGGATTAAAGGGCTTTGTCACATAGTCGTCCGCTCCCATATTCAGCCCCAGAATCTTATCCGTATCCTGAGATTTGGCTGACAGCATGATAATGGGAATACTGCTTTCTTCACGGATTTTCAGCGTGGCCCGGATCCCGTCCATCCGCGGCATCATAAAGTCCAGAATCAGCAGATGAATTTCTTCTCTTTTTAGGATTTCCAGCGCCTGCAATCCGTCATAAGCCTTGTAGATCCGATATCCTTCCTGGGAAAGATAAATTTCTATGGCATCCACAATCTCTTTGTCATCGTCACATACTAATACATTCAACATGATCTCACCCCTTCCCCTCATCCAGAGGACTGTAGTTTTCTCCCTGAACTCTAAGTATAGCTTAACCATTTCCGCTTTTCTATACTATAGCAGGCAATTCTTTATATTTAGTCCGGGAAAATCTTAAGACTTTCTGAATTTCTTTTTTCTCTGTCTTATTTGCATTTGTCGAGTTTTGTCGAATTATATCAAATTTTTTCAATTCTTATCCACAATTCTCTTTCATGCTGTAAAATAAAGAAAAGCTAGGAGGGATGCTATGGAAAAGATTAATGATCTCGTCAATACCTTGGGGATCCGCGCCACCTATTGCGGATACCATTACCTGTGCTACGCGCTGGAACTGTGCCGTAAAAACGAAAACTATATCCTTTATGTATGGAAATATCTTTACACGGATATTGCGGAACATTTTAAAAAAAGCCGCTCCAGTGTGGAACATGCTCTTCGTACCGTCGTGACTTTCTGCTGGTACAACGGGAACCGGGAATTTCTGAATACGATCGCCGGCTATACGCTGGATACCCGGCCCACCGTGGGGGAATTTATCGCAATTCTTCATTATTACCTGGAACGAAGCTGAAAAATTTCCAGGTAGTTTCTTTTATTTTATAAATTTCCTGTAAACAACTTTATAATTTGTTTCTTATCCTTTCACAAAACGTTAAAAATAATATCACACTTCTATCACATTTAATCTATATACTAAAGTCATAAACAAAACAAACCAACTACTTTTATATAGATTTTCTTTTTCATACGTGCCGGGGCATCGCCCCGGCCCTCCTTTCGTTATACACTTATGATTGTTTGTCATTATCCGTCAGCCCGCTAAAATCAAGGGTTTTGACGGTTTTTTAATTTATCTTATTTTATCTTGTTTTATAAAAAGTGGTGTCAAAGTGGTGTAGAAAATATCACCGATAAAGAAAGGCTGCCACACTCAGGCAACCTCTCTTCAAAATAGATTAATGATCTTTTGCATCTCTTTTTGTTTGGTATCTTCCATCACATGGGAATACAGATCAGCTGTCATTGACAGTGAACTATGACCTAAAATAGTTTTTAAAACCTGCAATGGCATTCCCTGTTCTGCGCATCTCGTAGCACAAGTATGACGAAACGTGTGCGGCGTGATTGCTTCAAATTCAATTCCGGCATCATTTATTCTTTTTACTATTTTTTGAATATCATTTCTGATTGCCGTATCCCATAAGGCTGTTCCTTTCTACCTTCTTTCAATATAGCCTGGTCAAACATTCCCTTAATGACAGCATACACAATTTTAATCTGTGATTTTGAGTAACCTTTTTTATGCATATCATTTATCAGTTTTTGTATCATTTGGGGCTGCACATCACAAACTCTACATTTCCCCAACTTAGGCGCAGTTTGAATGAATGTAGATATCTCTGAATCGTAGATTCTTTTACGGTATTTTCTTTATATTCTTTTATCCATGTATCAAACCATGACTTCACCGTTGCTTCATTCGGTTTACAGTAAATTCCGTGCTTTACTTCGTATCTGGTTTCCTCCATAAGCGCAGTTACTTCTTTAACTGTTCTTCCGTAAACTGTGTAACGTTCACCGAACATTTGAAAACGCCCCATATATCTGCCATCAGGCCTTTTTGTTATGCCCTTTGATAATTTTTTATCTGCCATAGCAACAACTCCAATCTGTATACTCACCCCGCCGCCCTGGGTACACTGTTGGTAGCGCATTCCCCGGAAGGGCAGCGGGTTATATGATTATCAACTGTTTCCTGATTTATTCATCCTTTAACTCTGTATTTCATTACGTAGTTTAGAATTCGGTTCAGATAATCCTTGTTATTTATCCGGTTTACCGCATCTATGATATATTTTCTGTATTCTTCTTTTGACACATTCTCCCCCATCAACTCATTAACCTCCTGGCAAAACGTTCGATCAGTTCCAATTTTTCCGGATCTTCTATACTTCGCACTATCTCCATAATTGTGCTGTATTTATGGTTTTCACCACCATCCGGCACCTCAGCTATTCTTCCAGGCACTTCTTCCATACGTTCCCTTAATTCATCTATCATTATTTTGGCATGATAAAGATAATCCGTAACAACCTCAATAAAAAGACGGGTTTTATCATAATATTTCATTAAAAACCACGGGTATTTTTGATAATATTCTTTATCACACCCAAAATAACCGGCGCAAACATCACTGCATATTACCCACGCCCTTTCTATTTTAACGAAAATATCATCCATTTCACTTGATACCCGTATAGGAGATAATACGCCGTTATGAGTAAGGGTACGGGACTGTTTCTGTTCTGTTTCCATTTTAGGACAAAGAATGAGATTTTCAAAATCTCTTGCGTCCTGCTGCCGGATATGCTATATTGAGAATAGAAAAGGAACAACCGCCCACAAAGTGGTTGACCTCCTGGTAAGAATGTAAGCCTACCTGACCGCCAAGTACAAGGTAGGCTTATTTATTTTCGCTTGTTTCTCCTATCAATATAGGCAAGCAGTGCAACCAGAAATGAACCGCCTAAAAATAACAGGCTTAATACTTCATATGTATCCATTTGCACCACCTCCCTTCTTTTTCAAGTTAGGGAGGCTTACCACCTTGTAACACGATTGTTCCTTATGCCATTCTACCATGCAATGTAATTTCTTTCAATCGCATTTCTCAAGCTTATATACGCCAATTTAAGCTTTAATATCATTTACCCCATAGATTATATACCTAATCGTCTTTAATGCCTTTATACGGCCTCCTGGAGGGGTATTTCAGGCTCCGGATTGATTCCCGTGCTTTGCTTACTTCCTGTTTTTCCGCTATGGGATATTATAAAATCCAATCTGGCAGCAGGACACCCCATTATGTTAAATTTTTGTCAAAGTTGGAAATATCTATACCCCCGCCAGTAGATTTCATATCCACGCCTGTTCCCAGCCAGGGGGGGATATCCCCGGATCATCTTCAGCTGATAACTGGACACCTTACAAAAAGTCATATCTTTATCCTGTCTCTGAAGTAATTGCCATCATTACAGATAGAAGTCTGTGGAGGTTTTGTGGAGCAAATGTGGAGGTTTTAAGTTCCATTGTGGATCAAAAAAGCCAGTATTTATAAGGCTTGTGGAGATGTGGAGATTATTTTTCCTAAATAAATAAAAAATTGAAAATAATACTATATGTATAAATATATAAAAGAATGAGAAAAAAACCTCCACACTTCCTCAAGGTCACGCAAACGCAGTACAGTACGGCACTGTCATCGCCAAGTGCTCTCCAGGAATATTGGAACAAATATGGAGAAGTAATAGACGGATACAAAGAAGCGGATCCGGATGATTATATAGAAAACCTGATAAACGAGAAAAAGAACTGCTGCCGTGCTTTATCGGCTTTAAACACTCTCCTGTCCCATCCCGCCGGTGAAAAGATTCTGGAAAATCTTTATGCCTATCTCAATTTTGAACATGAACCAACAGAAGAGGAAAAAGAAGCTGCTGAAAAATATAATACTCATTATGGCACAAGCTACAAAGGCGTTATCAAGGGGAAGAATGGCTATGTAAACTCTGAATATTTAAACATATCATTTCTAACCTCTTTGCAGCATAACTGCATGGAATTAAAAGATGAAATAACTAAAAAAGCACCTGATACCGAGTAAGGTATTGGGTGTTCATTACGCACTGTTTTTATCCGTATCAAAAAAGTGGTGTCAAAGTGGTGTCAAAACCAAATCCCCCCCCTTTTCCCCTTTTTCAAAAAATCCCTTCACCCCTTGATTTTCATAGAAAAAATGCTATAATAATCACATGCAGATATGGTTCATCGGTAGAACGCTAGCTTCCCAAGCTGGAAAGGCGGGTTCGACTCCCGTTATCTGCTGTTCTTTTTGTCCTGAGCAGTTTCAGCAAAGAGGTACCTATCATGTTTCGAATGTGGTGTAAACAATGGAAACAAAACAAGATGATCAACGATGTGGTAATTGAAAACAATACCAGCGACACACGCACACACAAAATTCTGGACGGCGTGGTGGAAGCCTGTGACGGCTGGGATCTGTCAAAGCCCATCTGGCTGGATTCCAATATTCAGGAATTCCAGAAGATGAGCAAAACCAGGTTCAGCCAGGATAACTTTATCGAGGAGATTCCGTTTGATTATCTGGAAATTCAAATTCTGGATGAGTAATCCGGCAAAACAACGGTATGTAAAATTTATGTACAGCATATAACCCGGCGCTGATTTGCGCCGGGTCTTTTAATCCGGATTAATATGCAGGGCCGCGCCTCTTGGGGCGCTTTATTTATAAAATCAACCGTCTTTTTGGCATCATCTATGCCGTCCAGGTCTGCCGGTTCTTCCTTTCTCTTTCTTTTCCGTTGAAGCATTGCGCCCCCGGATTGTAATCTGTAAGCAGATCCACCCAAAGCGTGAACCGATATTTTGGCAGGGCACATTTAAGGCCGTTTTCTCCATGCCGTGCTTGATTACCGGGAATCTGCTCCCGGAATAATTTGCGGACCTCTTTCGTCAGACGATACGAAAAAATTCCCTACTGAAATTCGACAGCAGCACTCAGAATCGGGAAATCAAGTCAAATATTCTTTTATCACCTCCCTCATAATATCCTCCTCTTCTGGAGTCAGAAACTGAGAAAACTTTGAGGAACTGGCGGCAGTCTGTCGGATCCCTTCCGTCACCTGAGCCGCCAGAGAATCTCTGTCTTCCTTTAGCTCGGAAACTACTTCCGCTTTCTTTTCCGGTATGGTTCTGTTTTCAATATAGTCCGTCAGTCCATCCAGTATCATATCTTCTTTCTGCCCGAAACCCAGGAAGGGCCGCAGCAGCAAAAGAATTAACGCCGAGAGCGCTCCCGCCATCAGATACTGATAGCGCACCGCCTCACCGTAGGAATTCAGATAAGCGCCATAGAGCCCCGCTCCCATCAAAATCAACGAGCCCAGACCGCAGTATCCACTCCATCTTCTGAGCCGATAAACAAAAACGCCGAAGCTTTTACCCTTCATCATCTGTGTACGGATAAACGCTTCTGCGTTTTGTATCTTTTCGTTCTTTATGGTTTTCATCTGATATGTCTTTATAAATTCTTTTATCCATTTACTCTTTGGCGTGTCCATCCGTCCCAGATCACGGATCGTCCTGTCATAAAATGCATTTACCATCAAAAGCCAGACCACCCCGATCACGGTGAGCGCCGCTATGGCATAGAACAAGGCGTGACTTTCCAGAATACTGTTCAGCATATCGTTTCCCCCTTTTCTTTCCGGGAATCCTGTCCCGGTATGGTCATTATATAGCACCGGGAGCCGTTTGAAAACAAAAATCGTTCGACAGATTCTTGGAAAATCAGCCTTTCACTCTGTTTCTAAAGTTCTACAAGCAAGTCACCATATGGCTTACCAGACGAACGCCGTTCTCAATGGCTTTCTTCTCAAAGGCAGGATAATCCACCGAAGCGCTGTCGTCTGCTTTATCAGAAATGGAACGAATCACCACAAAGGGAACATGATTCAGGTAAGCTGCCTGAGCGATAGCCGCCCCTTCCATTTCCGTACAATATCCCTGGAATTTTTCTATGATATTCTCCTTCACCCGGCGGTCAGCGATAAACTGATCCCCGCTGACTACCCGTCCTTTAAATACGCCTACTTCAGGGTTCACTTCATGACTGGACGCTTCCGCCTGCTCTATCATCTGAAGGTCAGCCTTAAAGGCCAGCACGTCCATTCTCGGAATCTGTCCCGGTTCATAGCCAAATTCTCTGGCATCCACATCGTGTTGAAGAGCGTCGGTGGAAATCACGATATCTCCAATATTGATTTCATTTTTCAATGAGCCGGCAATGCCCGTGTTGATGATACCGTCCACCTGGAAATCGTCCACCAGAATCTGAGTACAGATGCCTGCGTTTACCTTGCCGATTCCCGAACGCACCACCACCACTTCTTTTCCATTTAATATACCAAGATTAAACTCCATGGAGGCCTTCTTCCGGATGGTTACCTGTTCCATCATTTCCTTTAATCTGCTGACTTCCTCTTCCATGGCGCCGATGATACCGATTCGCTTCATGAGGTCACACTCCTTTTTCTGTTTGTTTTCCCGTCCATTATAACAGAGATTCTTCTTTCCGGGAATATTTCCTATAGAAACTTTCTTTCATCTTTGCTATAATACGCAGTGACAGTAAAACAGTGTTTTTATTGAAGCAGGAGGTTTTTATCATGGTATATAAGACAAGAGGCGTCTGTTCCTCTGCAATACAGTTTGAGATCACAGACGGAAAGGTACATAACGTGGCGTTTCAGGGCGGCTGTAACGGAAACACCAAGGGCATTGCCGCTCTCGTGGAAGGTATGGATGTCAACGAAGTCATCCGGCGGCTGGAAGGTACCCGCTGCGGCTTTAAGCCAACTTCCTGTCCCGATCAACTGGCCAAAGCCTTAAAGGACGCTATCCAGTAACGTAAAAAAGGACTGCACGGATGCGGTCCTTTTTACGTTGCTTTAACGATCCCATTTGTCACAGAGAGAATTGATCTGCCCTGTAAATTTAGCCAGATCCTTATTTGCTCCCCCTTCATTATGACGGATCACCGTCATCAGCCTCTGGCCGGCAGCCACCAGCCGGTCGTAGACTGTAGAAGCCCGGGAGGCCGCCTTCGAAGCCGGCCGTTTGACTGGAATGCCCCTGGTTTCCAGTAAACACCGGTTCCCTTTCAAATCATAAATCGTGCCGCTAAAAGGCGCCAGCGTATCATATCCCAGTTCATTTCTGATCCGGTCGGCAAAAACCTGGCAGACTGAATCTTCTCCATGATTGACAAACACCATCTTAAGGGTGGGTTCATAAGCCTTCAGCCATCTCATCAGTCCTTCTCTGTCCGCATGGCCGCTGATACCGGGAAGCACCCGGATATCTGCCTGTACCATAATCTCCTCTCCAAACAGCTTCACCGTATCCACACCATCCACCAGAATACGCCCCAGCGTGCCCACGGCCTGATAACCCACGAACAGAACGGTACACTCCTTCCGCCACAGGTTATGCTTCAGGTGATGCTTAATCCGCCCCGCATCGCACATGCCGCTGGCAGACAGGATTACCTTACAGTTCTCCTTCATATTGATAGCCTTAGAATCATCGCTGGTCACCGACAGCTTCAGCCCGGGGAAGCTGATAGGATTGAATCCTTCGTTGACGATTGCCTGGGCAATCTCATCGTAACACTCCTGATGATGTCTCTGAAAAATACTCGTGGCTTCCACTGCCAGAGGGCTGTCTACGTAAACCTCAAAGTCTCCGTGACCCTGCACCAGTTTCCGCTCCTTTATCTCCCGGATAAAGTAAAGCATTTCCTGAGTTCTTCCCACCGCAAAAGAAGGAATCACCACATTGCCGCCCCGATCAAAGGTTTCTTGAATCACCTCTGCCAGCATCTGTGCATAATCTTCCACTTTCTCATGGGTTCTGTCCCCATAGGTGGACTCGATCACCACATAATCCGCTTCATGAATATACTGAGGATCCTTGATGATGGGCTGATCCGTATTCCCCACATCCCCGGAAAACACGATCTTTTTCTCCTCTCCATCCTCCTGAAGCCATATCTCGATACTGGAAGACCCCAGCAAATGGCCCGCATCGATAAACCTTACCTTAATCCCTTCCGCAATCTGCATCACTTCCCCATACTCGCATCCTGCCAGCTGGCTGATTACGCCAAGGGCGTCATCCATGGTGTAGGCAGGAACGTATTCCTCTCTGCCGCTTCTGCGCCCTTTCCGGTTCCGCCATTCTGCCTCAAACATCTGGATATGGGCGCTGTCCTTCAGCATGATATCACACAGATCCTTCGTGGCGTTTGTAGCATATACCGGTCCCCGGAATCCCCGGGCATACAAAAGGGGCAGATTTCCGGAGTGATCGATGTGAGCATGGGTCAACAGTACGAAATCAATATCTGCCGGCAGTACCGGAATATCCTGATTCTCATAGGTATCCGGTCCCTGCTGCATGCCGCAGTCCACCAGGAATCGTTTCCCCGCCGCCTCCAGCAGCGTACAGCTTCCTGTTACCTCATGGGTAGCTCCTAAAAATGTAATCTGCATGAACTATCCTCCTGTCCGTCTTTCGTTATCTTTATTATACCCGCCGCCCTGTAAAAATACAACAGATATGGAAAACCCTCCGCACACGGGGCATGTATGCGAAGGGTCACAAATGATAACATACGAAACATCATAAAATGAAAAATGTCCTATGGATCTGAACTGGACTTCTCCACATCACTCCTTTTTCCTCTGTTCGCGTACAGTTATTTCGGCAGAAAAACGATACGCCCAGTGTTACCCTCTTTTTTCATTGGTTTCTTTCTTCTTTTCTCTGGTTAACAAGTTACATATGCTCTCCTCCAGGAAGACCCGGTAATGCAGGTTTTCCGTGCAGGCTCCTTTTGAGAGCATGGGGTTACGTCAGGTTCCGGTTAGCTGACCCATTTACCATTTGTCATGGTTGATGTACTTTCCTTCACGCCGCCTTCCTTCGCAGCATGGTAACCACGCAAACGGTAATAATATCCCGTTGGAACCGTTTTGGTAAAAGATTTGGACAGTGATCCCGCATTGGAAGCCGTGTATTCCCAGGACAAATAAGAATTAAAAACTTTACCATTTGTGGAACGTTCCAGATAAATATTCAAATAGATTGTGTCGCATTTTTGATATCCTGTTGTCGACCCGTAAATACTTATCTTTCCGCCTCCCTTATTTGTCAATTTTAATGTTCCGCCAGACAAATAGGCTCCCTTTTGAAGAACCTGGGCAGAATCACTCACTTCAGTTTCCGTTTCTGTGAAATAATGATATACAGGAACTTGCACTTCCTCCACTTCCTTTTCACCTTCAGCATAAGCATCCGTTGAAAATCCGCACAAAGTGATCACTGCCGCAAGCAACAAGCCTCCAAGTTTCAGCCATCGCCCTCTCATAGATTCTTTCCCCCTTTCCTGGATTTTCCCGCATTACAATAAGAATACGAAAAAAGCTCTAAGAAATTACACTAATATATCATCGAATTTAAAATTTTTTCCATTTCATCTAACGGCATCGTCCCGGAAATATAGTAATAGGCATTTCTATATACCCATTGTGCACTATATGCCTTCTCTTCATTGGTGTCATTAGACATCTCCCAGATTTCTATTTCCAATTGATCTATTTTTGTTATATACTTATTGATTAATTCACCATCGAAACTCCTGTTAATTGTTGAATCCTCATCATTATTGGATATGCAGAATGTAATTATTTTTCCATTATAAAATTCATAATACATTTCTGCAATTGCCACATCTTCAAATATTTGGAATCCCGAAAAAAATACATTTTCCGGTAAATAGTAAAATTCCGGTACATTTACATTCAATTTTTCTTCAATCTCTTCCCGGGCCTGTTGCTCTGCAGTACTGGATATAACAGTTCCGTCTTCATTATCCACCTTCACATCAGTCCGTCCACTAAAAAACTCCTCCACCTTCTGTACCAGAAAGATACGGTTGGCCTGACTGGTCATGGAAAGGCCGAAGATACCTGCCAGCGTCACCGCAAATACCGCCGCTCCCTGCGCAACCCGTCTGCGGGCAGATTTCTTCTGCTGCTTCTTTTGTTCCTCCTGCAGCACCTGCATCAGGATGGCCGCGCGCAGCCGTTCCTTATCCACCGGATTTTCCTCCAGCGGGACGTCCTTGATCTCTTCTTCTATTTTTGCTGCTTCCCGGAGAAGTTCTTCATCCAGATTCAGCTTCGTTATTTTCTGTTTTTTTGACTTCATCATCAAACTCCTCCCGGTTCCTGCAACTTTTCTTGACTTTTCTCCCTCATGGTATAAAATATAAGGATAATAACAGGCATTGCCAAAAGCACTGCCTCCAACGAAAAGCAGGAGGTTTATCCATGAAGCACATAGTACTCACCGGCGGCGGCACCGCAGGCCATGTTACGCCAAATATTGCCATGGTTCCCCGTCTTCGGGAACTGGGTTATACCATATCCTACATCGGCTCCTACGACGGCATCGAAAAAAAATTGATCGAAGATATGGAGATTCCTTATTACGGCATCTCCTCGGGAAAGCTAAGAAGATATTTCGATCCCAAGAATTTCACCGACCCCTTCAAGGTTCTGAAAGGCTATCGTGAGGCGAAGAAACTGTTAAAGGAACTGGCTCCCGACGTGGTCTTTTCCAAGGGCGGCTTCGTCACCGTTCCCGTAGTAACCGCCGCAAAGAAATTGAAAATCCCCGCTATCATCCACGAATCGGATATGACGCCGGGGCTGGCAAACAAGCTGTGCATACCCTCCGCCTCCAAGGTCTGCTGCAATTTCCCGGAAACCGTGAAACTTCTGCCGGAGGGCAAGGCTGTACTGACAGGTACGCCCATACGCCAGGAGCTGCTGACAGGTAACCCCATCAGCGCCCTGGAATTTACTGGCCTTTCCACCGATAAACCGGTGATTCTCATCATCGGCGGCAGTCTGGGCGCGGCAGCCATCAATGATGCCATCCGCAAGATCCTTCCGGAACTGCTGAAGGACTTCCAGATTATCCACCTTTGCGGAAAAGGTAAACTGGACGATACCCTGACGAATGTTCCCGGCTATGTACAGTACGAATATATTAAGAAAGAACTGGCAGACCTGTTTGCCCTGGCCGATCTTGTCATTTCCCGTGCCGGCGCCAACGCCATCTGCGAAATCAGCGCTCTGAAAAAACCGAACCTGCTGATCCCCCTTTCCGCCAAAGCAAGCCGCGGCGATCAGATCTTAAACGCCCGCTCCTTCGAACGGCTGGGATACAGTATGGTGCTGGAAGAAGAACAGATCACAGACAATACGCTCTATAATGCCATCATCGAACTGTATCACAACCGGCAGTCTTACATCGATGCCATGACCGCCAATCAGGAAATAGATTCCATCGAAAAAATCCTGCAGCTGATCGAAGAATGCCAGCAACCTGCTCAGGATGAATAATCATCGGGATTAAATTTATCGCGCAGCCACTGCTTCGCCCGATGCTGTTTGATTCTCAGATTGGACAGGCTGATACCGAGATCACTGGCCACATGCTTCTGTTTTTCTCCGGAAGCGGCCACTCTTACGATGATCTCGTACCACTGCCTGTCCTTTTCTTTTAGTTCCGCCAGTACTTCTTTCCGAAACTCTTTGCGGATAAACTCCTTTTCCAGATCGTCAAACTCAACATCCGCATAGGGATTGCGGGTTTCGCCGCATATTTCATGCTTGTGGAACTTCTTTCTCTGAAAATCGATGGCTTTATGCTTCGCCGTCACCAGAAGCCACGGCTTGATATACTTTTCCTGAAGAGAATCTCCGTTCAGAAAAAACAATGTGAAAACTTCCTGACATATATCCTGTGCATAATGATAATCCTGTAAAATGTTAAAAGCCGTCTTCATTACCATGAGATAGTATCTGTCATAAAGTTCGTTAAACTCCGACACTTTCATGACGATCCCCCCAACTTTTCCTTACAGTTGTTTTTTCACTTCAGTTACGATTTCATCTCTGACTTCATCCGTCAGCTCGCCCGGTTTCCAGCTAAGACCCACATTGTCATTGTCATACCTGGGAATCAGATGGATATGGAAATGAAAAACTGTCTGGCCTGCCGAGGTACCATTATTCTGCACCACGTTAAATCCGCTGCATCCCAGCGCTTTCGTCATGGCGATCGCCATTTTCCGTGCCAGTTTCATGGCCGATGCCGCCGTCTCTTCATCGATTTCATAGAGATTCCCATAGTGTGCCTTGGGCAGAATCAGCGCATGACCTTTGCTTGCAGGTCCAAGATCCAGGATCACCCGAAACTGCTCGTCTTCATACAGCGTTGCCGACGGAATTTCTCCATTCGCAATTTTACAAAAAATACAATCAGACATTCTTTTTTCCTCCTTCACCGACAATATCATTTACTTAATTCTATTTTGTCGTATTTTGTCTGATTTTGCAACATAATATTGTTTGCCATTTAAAAATTCTAATGATACACTACCCACAGAGGTGAAAAAATATGTTATCCAGAGAAGAATACGAAAAAATACATAAATTGTGTCAGGAATCTCCGCAGGCGGCAGAGATTCAAAAAATGCTGCAAAAGGAAAATCAGCTGCAGCTTTCCATGGTTTCCCATGAAGTCCGCAACCCGGTAACTCTCATCAACAGCTTTCTGCAGCTGATGGCTTCCTCCCATCCGGAGGTGAAAGATTTCCCATACTGGCAGGACATCATGGAAAATATGCAGTTTTTGCGCCAGCTTCTTGCCAGTCTTTCCCAGTATAACAACGCCTGGAAGCTGAATCGTGAGGAGGCGAATCTGTATCTTATCCTGAAATCCTTCACAGAGCAACTCCGCCCCTCCCTGGCAAAAAAACGTATCGCCGTCGAATTTTTCAAAGAAAGCCCCATCCCTCCTTTCCTTCTGGACCGGGATAAACTGCTGCAGACTTTTCTGAACCTGATCCGCAATGCCGCAGAAGCTATGGATGGACAGGGCGGGACAATCTCCATCACCCTGAGCGCCGATACGGATACCGCAGTCATCCGGTTCCGCGACAACGGCCCTGGCATTCCCGCCGCCTATCTGTCCACACTGTTTGATTTCTTCGTCACGCATAAAAAGGACGGAACCGGACTGGGGCTGGCCATCGCCCGCAGCACGGTGGAAGCCCATGGCGGAACCATAGACGTATCTTCCATCGAAGGACAGGGCGCGGAATTTATCATCCGCCTGCCGGTTGTTTACCAATGAAACGGCCGAAGGCACAGCATCTACTCCCTGCTGTGCCTTCCTTTTCTGTATACGATCATACCGAGTAAAAAACCGGCCGCAAACCCTCCGATATGAGCCACATTGTCCACACCACCGGATACAATGCCGAAATATATCGAAAGAACCGCCATCAGCAGCAATCGCTGCAAGGAAATATCCTCCAATTTTCCCTTGTGCGCGATCACCACATAAACCATCGCTCCGATCACGGCAAAAACAGCGCCGGAAGCTCCGGCTGATACCACTTCTCTGCCGATTTCCAGGTTATAAAAAAAGGACAAAAGACTGCCTCCCAGTCCGCCCAGCAGATAAATCACTCCGTAACGCAGCGGCCCAACGGCCCGTTCCAGATAATCTCCAATGAAGAACAGAAGCAGCATATTGTTAAAAAGGTGTTCAAAACCAAAGTGCAGAAACATACAGGTAACCAGCCGATAGTATTCTCCCGCCGCAATCAGCGGGGGAAAGGCCGCTCCGCACTCCAACATATGGGCCAGATTTTCACTGCTCCCTGTCGTCTCCACCCACGCAAATACGAGGATATTAATAATGATAAGCGTAAAATTCACCCGACTTACAGGATTTTTCCGCATGCGGTCGATGGCATCTTCGCCCCCGTCATATTCCAATTTCGCCACAGCCGTCCCACCTCTGACAGTTTTTCACCTATTATAGTCCATCCCTTGGAAATGCGCAAGGCGGAACGTAACGAAACACCATGTCGGCAAAGGTGACGGTATCCCCCTCCTGAAGCGTCCGTCCTTCATAATCCACCGCTTGCGTATAGTTTACATAAGTTCCATTCCGTGAGTTCAGATCAAAGACCCGACATGTTTTCCCGCACTGTATCTTGGCATGAACGCGGCTGACCGCCGGAGATGAAAGCAGGATATCCACCGCTCCCTCCCTTTTCCCCAGAATCATCGTCCCCTCCTTCAGGGGAATATCCACCGTCCCCGGTGGGTAAATCCCCTGCAGCTTCCCAAAATCTTCTGTCTGCGGCGGCCGGGACAGCAAGGTTGTGGGAGCATCCTCGGAAATGTCCGGAATCTCCTCTTTTGGTTTTGCATAAAAAACAAAGCGCCGCTCTTTTTCCTCTTTATCTTCTTCGTTTTCTTCATCCTTTTCCCTCTTTTCCTTTTTGGGTATCCTTTTTGAAAAACGCTCAAATATTTTCCCGCTCAGTAAAACCACTGTGATCAGAAAGATCAGTCCTGTTCCCACACCTGCATACAGCGGCCAGAAAAAAAGCCGGTTACGAATCAGGTAGAAATACAATATGCCAGCCAGTGCGACAGCTGTGACACAGGCCGTGATCTTCCAGGAAGCGACCTTTTTCTTTTTTTCCTTCCCCTCCTGCAGCAACGTTTCCAGCACCTCTTTTCGCCTGCGGCTTTCCTCCTCCAAAAATTCTGAAGTCAGTCCGCCTGCTGTTTCTTCCTCCTTTTGCAATCCTTCCTCTTCCTCCTGACAGATTTGCGAAGCCTGCGCTTCCCGATACAGTTCTTTGCGGATTTCCCCGGGATCCACATTTCCCTCCATGACTCTTCGATACAGCTGGTAGCCCAATACCACCGCCTCTTGATCCTGGTGGTCGATTTTGGGCAGCAGGTATTCTGCAAGCCGCAGAAAACTTTGCTCCTCCTCAAGCTCTCCTGGCCAGAAACAAAAACTTACTTCCCGTTCTGCTTCATTGACATAAATATACTCCGGCGATAGCAGCAGATGAGACGGATCCAACAGATAACCCTCCAGTTCCTCCATGGTGCGGATCAATGCTCCGATGAGCAGCGCAAGATTGTCTTTATTCAGTTTTCTGATTTCACACAGATCACAAAAAGGCTGTCGGGAAGTGATTTCATAGTAGAAGCGCGCCCGGTTATCCACCCGATGGATCTGGCAGGATAAAAGCCCTGGAACAGAGCCGTTTAACAGCATCCGCACCGGATAGGCTTCATAGTCCGGCGTTCCTTCCTCTTCCAGGATCAGATAACTATGATGAAAATCTCTTTTATAACCAACCTTCATTTTTCTCCTGCCCCCATTCTTCCAGCGCCATCAGGCTGCGTATAAAAGAAACCGGACGGACAAAGCTGCTTTTTTCTTCAATCTGCGCATCCCATAACCCAATGCCCATGACGCCGCCGCTTCTGATCCCGGCATGCGTCTTTACATAATCCTCTCCGGTGGCCGCCGTCATAGAAAGACTTCCCACGGGAAATCCTTGCTCCCCCTTTTGCCGGGACATTTTTTCTGCTGCCATCTCCTGAGCTTCCTGCCGGGAACGAATACCCGCTGTGGAAGCAGAGATGGCTGCCTCCGCACAGACCGCCGTATACCAGGCCCTGTTGTGGACGAACATGGTCAGCAAAAGCAGCGCGAATACCACCAGAAGCACCAGCGGCATCACAAAGGCTGCCTCCACTGTCATACTCCCTTTTTGCACCTGGCATTTCCATGCCGTTTTGTCTTTTTTCTTTTCTCTCATACCGTCACCATCCTTATCACACAGGCCAGGAACAGACAGGGAATCCAGGGAAATTCCTGCCGGTATCCTTTTTTCTTGATTATCAGCAAAATCATGGCCCAGCCCGCTCCCAACATCAGCGCAGCCAGGACGATCTCACATACCTCTCCCGGAGAACAGCAGACCCCCAGCATCAGTACGGTAAGACCATCTCCGATGCCAATCGCTCCTTTTGTGACCTTTCCCGCCGCCAGCAAAAAAAGTCCGGGCAGAAACGCCGCCAGCTGCGAAGCGCCTCTGCCTTGTCCTATTCCCAGATAGATTCCTGCTGCCAGAAACAAAGGAAAGGATGGCAGCCAGACCCTGCGGCAGCGGATATCTTGGATGCTGTTCACTCCCAGAAAAGAAATCAGCCATATAATCTTTGCCATCTCACCCCCGTTCCCGGCATCTGCTGCATTCACTCAGGGAAGACACCTGGGATTTTTTCACCAGCCGTCCCGACCTTTTTAAAGCGGAACATTCTGCTGAAAAATGATAACTGTCTCCTTTTGGCGTTATGTAAACAGTTCCGCTATTCCCCTGATCTTTACAATGGCTGCAGACACCGTACTTCTCTCCGTAGTCATTACGTCTTTTTTTCGCTTCCTTTTGTGATACACTGTATACCGTCACATTCATGTGCGAGCAGTCCCTGTGAGTATGATAAACGGTCTGCCGCTCGGTCACATAAACCATATCTTCAAAGGAGCCGCTGATCCTCTCCGCTTTATCTCCCTGATAACCGGTCCACCCGTGAACCACAGCCCGCACCGGAAAGATTACCTGCCGGATTCCGGCAAAAGACACCGGGAAACGATAGATCACCTGCGCTCTTAAATCCACCATATCATTCCGATAGGAGGAGCCGGCACAGGATACGCTGACCCGCTCCTCTTTGGGCAGTCTTGCCTGGGCATATCCGATGCAGACCCCCGTTCCCACCGCGCCAACCGGCGATGATTCCGGCGCCGCCTCGCTGACGTAAGCATACATACCAAGCTTTTTTGCACTTTCATTTAAAGAAATTGTAATTCCCGCATAGACCCGAACCAGATCGATGAGACTGATCAGAATAATAACCAGAATAAAAAACAGCGAAACCACAAAGGCCGCTTCCACCGTGAGACTGCCCTTTCCGTACAGAAGGGCCGGCCGTGTCAGACAGATGCAGGAAGACACTCTGGCAGAATCTGTATCCGATTTTGTCGGGGGGGACATGTCATGATTTGCCTGAAGAGAGTGTTGGGTTAGCTTATTGTTTATTGATGATTTACTTAAGTTTCTTTTCTGCCAGAGCATCTTCCTGCACCTCCTTTCCTTCGTTTAAAGTCAGATTCCCATATCATAGCCGTAATTTCTCTGTGCCGTATAGAACCGTCCGCGTGTCGTCTCAAAGTTCATTTGAATTCCGACTGTATACAGACAGCAGTCCAGATGAAAGTTTTCCTTGCCGGGTATTTCCCGCAGCGTCATCTCCATCATATCCATACAGCGTGATGTCTTAACATCGGAACCCTTCATCATCAGCAGAACCCGAAGATAATCCTGATATGTCAGTCCCTCTTTGTTCTCCTTTCTCAGCGCGTCCACGCCTTCCATGATTTTGGGCAGATCCGTCAAGGACAGCTGCCAGGAGCTTTTTCCCTTTAACAGCGGTACGCGTCCTCCATCCAGCAGCTCTCTCAGATCCAGAACACTTTCTCCGAAAGCCCAGCTGACCAGCAGAATCGGCTCCAGCGCTTTGGCTCCCTGAGGTATGCCAAACAAAACGGCGATAATCAGCGCTGTGATCTGGGCCTGGCTTCGTTTGCTTTCGTCCTGATAAAGATACAACAGATTGGACGCCTCCCGGATCAGCAACAGCCGTGCGGCCGTTCCTTTCAGATTTTCCATATCGCTTCCTGTTCCCTGAAGGATGTATTCCAGCTGATACTTAAGACCTGAACCGGATCCATCCTCTGTGAAACATCTAAAATGTTGTATCAGATACTCATTAAACATCAGATCCGCTGTCCAGGTATTACAGGAAGAATCATAGGCTGGAATCCCCATTCCCTGCTCCAGTGACCGGCCGGATACCAGATCAGACGTACTGCGGCTGAGTGTGGACAGCTCCTTCCCTGCGGGAAGAACCAGTGACAGTATGCCCTTTCCCTTCGCCGCCTGTACGGCATCCACCGGGTTGACAAAATTTTCCGGAATGGCAACTCCGCCCTCCAATGATTCCGACGGCACCGTCTGTTCCCGGGCCTGCTCTTTCATCGTCTCATACTGCGCCAGAGCCTGCTCCTCATCAATCACATCTTTTTTTGCCTCGATCACCTGAATGGTTTCTTCCTGTCCCTGAACCTTCTGTGCCAGAGAACGCACGCCCTGTATTCCCAGAACGGATTCCATATAGGCTACGGCCTGTGATCTGACTGCATTGCCGCCGTTGTCCGTGGCCAGCGTATATTCTGTGATACTGCCGTCCTTCAATGTTACATTATCTACTATTCTCTTCCCGCCATCCATGTTGGCGGCAATATCCTGTTCCAGAATGTTGTACAGCTGTCCCATCTGCAGGCCGTCCCCGCCGAAGGATCCATCCAGAAAAAACAGATGGAACCGTTCCAGCATGGGGATGTCATATCGGGCAAACAGGGAATACAAACCCTGATCTGTCCCGTGCACCGCCTGTACTCTGGCCCCCGCACATTGTACCGAGTACAGCGCCGTGCCAATCAATGATACCAAAATGGCAAGTGTCAGACTTAAGTAGACCGTAATGCTTCCCTTCTGATACAAGGCATGCTCCTCCTTTCTAAATACTGTTGCTTTGACTTGTGATTTTTGAAAGAATATTCTTTACCAGACTGACCAGCTGGTTTTTAAAAATAATGACCAGACCGATCAACACGACGAGAATCAAGATAATTTCCACCACACCGATGGCGTCTTCTTCCCTCCAGAAATCACAGAGAACTGCACCCATAAGCCTCACCTCCTTTCCTGCGGCATATCTTATATCACAAAGCTGCTTCCCGCCGGGTAGAGCAGGATAACGAAAACGATCACCAGCATCAGCATCATAGGCGCCAGCAATTTGGTTCCAGCCTGCTCTCCCAGGATCTTTGCCCTGCGTTTCCTGTTCTCAAAGGCTTCCTGGGATTCCCGCTCCAGCATATCCAGAATCTCCCTGTTGCCTTTGCGCAGATTCTGAACCAGCAGGGTGGCAAAGGTTTTATAAACCGACAGTCCGCAGCGTCTTCCCATCCGTTCATAGGCTTCCGCCTCCGGCACCCCTTGTTCCATCTCCAAATAAGTCTGGGAAATTTCTTCGTATGCGGCTCTCTCAGAAAACGTCTCTCCTGCCGCCTCTTTCTGCCGGCGGTAATCCAGCGCCACTTTTCCAAACGCTTTTCTGGTATTCATCCCCGCATTGAGCAGCAACACAAATTTATTTAGAATCTCCGGATAATCCGTCGTCATCTCTTCCTGCCTTTTCCTCTTCTGCTCCCTTTTCTCCTGCTTTTTCCCAAGAATCCATACCAGCGCCATGGCAAAGGCCAGCAGCAGCACCGCCGGTCCGATCCGGCTAAGAGGCCGGTGCCAGGTAACCGCTTCTCCCGACACCCGGGAAGGCAGACGCCACACCTTATCGTCCTTTTCCTCTTTGTTCAGTCTTAGAAAGGTATCCTGTGCCTCCCGTTCCCATCGTTCTTCTTCATCGTATTCGGGAGGATAGACTCTAACGGTCAGACTATGGTCTTCGCTCTCCTCCTGGCAGGTGAAAGTGACGTAAAGCGTCACCTCAGTTCCCTGCTCCGGGATATCGTCTCCTGGATTTCCTTCCCAGTCCAATATCGCCGGATCACTGCTTCCCCATCCGATCTCAATGGGAAGATCCGAAAAAGCGGAAATAAGATTCAGCTTTGTGTTCACGTGATTCAGCGACCGGTTTTCTCCCAGGATAGCTTCCTTTAGTCTGCTTCTGCCTTCCCGGAACCATCTCTGTATTTCCTTTTTGCTGTAAGTCTGTCCGGGTATGGTAATCCCCACCTCACGGCGGCTTCCGTCTCCTTTTCTGGTTTCCAGCGTCACCGTCTGTTCCTGCCCCTCCTGGGTTTCCTGCTCCACCTGGGTCAGTTTCCGGCTGTTTCCGGCCAGATCCAGCACCGTGACCGCCGTCCCCAGAATGTTGCCTGCCAGCAGAATGATCAGAGCGCCTGTGAGAACCTCCGGCGGCGCCGCCAGTTCCAGTTTCTTCCTGACTTTCCTTCTAATCCCCGGCAGCAACATCAGCAGAAGAAGCACGAAAACCATTCCATGTATCCACAGCATCTTCACACCTCGATCCGTACAATTCTTCGTCCCATCCAGAAAGCCAGCAGATATCCTGCCAAACATGCGCTCATCACACAGATCCCCGCCAGATTTCCGTACAGCGCTGACAGGAAACCGGGATCCATCAGCTGCATATAGAGGATGATGCCAAAGGGCACCGCCGCCATGATACGCTGTTCCATACTTTTGGCTGCGATACAGGCCTGTACCTCTTTTTCCACCTCAATCTTATCGCTCAGCGTCCTGGCTGTATTCTGCAGGATCCTGCTTAAGTTTCCTCCGCTGCGTTTGGCAATGCCGTAGACGCCGGCGAAGCTTTGAATATCTTCCACCTGGCTTCGTTCGCCCAGATCCCGCAGCAGTCTCTCCACCGGGACGCTGACTTTTAGCTGACTTCTGATATAACAGAACTCCTCCACAATGGGGGCGTCCTCCGGATAGATATTTTTCAGATCCCGAATACACTCCGAGATGGCATTTTCCATGGAATAGCCCGCTTTCAACGCCACGCTCAATGAATTTACCGCATCCTTAAAAGCGTAATTCAGCTGCTTTTTCTTTTGTTCCAGCCGTTTTTTTCGTTTGATTTTCAAATACAGCCACGGAACCGGCAGCATCGGAATAAACGCCCACCAGGAACGGTAGCAAAGATAATTGATCCCCGCACATAAGAACAGGGCTTCCGCCAGATAGCGCACCGCTTCCTTTTTTGTAAACCGGTAATACCGGTAATCATGCTTCATATCCTCTCATCCTCTCCAGTTTTTCTCTGTGCATCAGCTGGTTTTCCCTTCGCAGGACGCTGTCTTTGTCATCCCACCGGTACAGCGGCTGCAGCAAAACCTCCGGCGGCGCATATCCCGTCACCTCGCTGATTTCCAATACCCTGCGCTTTTTATCCTTCCGTCTTCCCAGATGTACCATGATATCCACTCCCGATGCAATCTGACGCCGGATGGCTTCCAGAGGCAGCTGCATTCCCATCAATACCATGGTTTCCAGCCGGCTGATCATGTCCGCCGTGCTGTTGGCATGCAGCGTGCCGATACTTCCGTCATGGCCGGTATTCCAGGCCTGCAGCAGGTCTATGGCTTCCTCCTGACGGACTTCTCCCACGATAATCCGGTTGGGCCGCATCCGCAGAGCCGTTTTGATCAGCTCCCGGATGGTAATCTGCCGGCCTCCTTCCATGTTGGCGCTTCGCGCTTCCAGACGAACCAGATTTTCAATGCCCTGAATCTGCAGTTCCGCCGTATCTTCAATGGTGATAATCCTCTCATCGCCTGGAATGTAATGGGAAAGCGCATTGAGAAACGTGGTCTTTCCCGCTGACGTGCCTCCGCCGATGAGAATGGAATATCCGCTTTTTACCAGTTCCTCCAAAAATCCGGCCGCCTCCTGTGTGATACTTCCCATGGCAATCAGACGCTCCATGGTGATAGGAGAATCGGGGAACCGGCGTATGGTCAGCACCGGCCCCCCAATGCATGCAGGCTCCACTACCACGTTGACTCTGGAACCGTTTTCCAGCCTGGCATCCACAATCGGGCTGCTTTCGTTGATAATTCGATTACACTTTCCTACGATCTGCTGTACAACATCTTCCAGTTTTTCCCTGGATGTAAAAGATTTTGGATAACGGCTGACGATACCGCCCCGCTCCACAAAAATGCGATCAAATCCGTTTACCATGATCTCCGTCACCTTAGGATCGTCGATCAGATCCTGGATCACATCCAGCCGCCGCACGGAATCAAACAATTCCTTTCGCATGGCGCCCCGCATTTCTAGCGTCAGCGCCCAGCCATGGCTTTTTTCCAGCAGCATATCATCGATCAGTTCCAAAATCTGCCGGTCCGACAGATCCGGCGACTGTTCCAGGCGCTCCATCAATGTCTTCTGTAATTCTTTTAACTGTATCAATGCTCCTTTTCCTTTCGCACCAGTTCACGGACAAAATCCCCCAGCTGACTCCAGACCAGTTCATCCAGATATTCTCTGCCTCTCTTCTCCGTCCGGTGATAGGGCAATCGCACTTTCTCGATCCGCTCCAGCAGACCACTGTAATTCCACATCTGCAAAAGCTGTTCAAACTGCTGCAGCTTGGCGGCTGACATCACATCCTGGCGCACCGGCATGTACACCCGGTGACACTGATTCAGCAGCGCATACAGCTCGCTGACCCCATCGCCGAAATCCAGAATGATGGTCTCATACTTCATATTCTTTTCTATCTCATCCAGAAGACGCAGCCACTCTGCCAGCGTGGTTTTCTGAATATCCATCGGCGACATGGCCGGCGGCAGGTAGTCCAGGTTGTTGACCGACTGTACCATGCCGCTGATTTTCAGGGGCAGGTTGTTGTATTCCTGGCGGACATAATAAATCAGATCTCCGATATTTCTCTCGTAACTGCAGCCTAAAAGCTGTTCAAATCCCGCATACTCTTCCAGATTCAGATAAAGTACCGGCTTTTCCCGGGCCAGCACCTGTCCCAGCGTAAGAGCAAAGGAAGTTTTAGCCGTGCGCCCCACCGGAGAATAGATGCCGATCCGCTCCTTTTTCCCGCCTCCTCCATTGGGGAAGCACAGTTTCTCGCCGGCATTGTAACAATTCATCACCTCCCGGATCACCGCGTCGGAAGACTGATACTTGTAGACGCTGGGATAACAGTCCAGCATGGGATGATGCACTCCCTCGGAGAGGATCACGATCTGACCGATATTCAGCGTCTTCACCTCCTCGCACATGGCTTTGTCAGAAATCAGAAGAATCTCAATCTTCTGCTTTGCCGCAAAAGCTTTCAGCGACTCCAAACCGGTAAACGCCTGGATGTCAAAGGGCATGCTGTTTTTCCTGTGAACATACTCCACAAAATTGCAGGCGTAGGCCGCCTCCAGATCGCAGACTGCCAGTACATTTTTTCCATTGTTCATGAATAAATCCCTCCCATGTGCAGCATGACGGCCATGAAAACCGGCACGCTGAAATGTATATTTTCCAGTCGTTCCCCTCGCTGATAATAGGGAACGACTGTTTTGGTTTTGATAAAAGTCCGGAAATAATCGGCGAAATGCCGAAGACGCAGAAACAAAGTTCCTGTATCGATCAGAATCGCGGCGCCAAGAACCGCTCCGCAGAAAAAAGAAATCCCAATACATTTGACGACCGCCGCAGGCCCCATCATACCTCCCAGAGCAGAAAGCAGCTTAATGTCCCCGGCTCCGATCATCCTTGGCAAAAACAACGCAGCCAGTAAAAGCACCGGCAATACCGCGCCCCAGAACCATCCGGCTGCGCCGGCCCATCCATCCCTGGCGATCCGGTACGCAAGCCCGGTTCCCCAGAACAGACAGATGCCTTCATTCGGTATGGTTTCTGTCTTCAGATCCACAACCATGGCCAGAAGCGCCATGGAGTACAACAGATTTTCATATAAGGGCAAACGACACCTCCCCCGTAAAATCACTATCACATATCCTTTTGTGTAAAATGGGAATCTCCGTCAGAACTGACGGCTGTAAGATCTTGAAATCATTAAAGCACATTTTTCCTTTCTTGTCCACCCCTTTTCTTCTGACGTTTCAAAATGTCACCATTGCAGTTTTCCCCTGTGGGTAGTACAATGCTAGAGTCAGGAGGAATGAAAAATGGCCAAGGAAACAAAAACCAATGTGATGCGGATCCTGGATAAAAACAAAATCCCTTACCAGGCTTTGCACTACGAATGCGATGAATTTATCGACGGACTGCACACCGCCAAACTTACCGGCGCTCCGGTGGAACAGTCCTTTAAAACTCTGGTCGCCCGGGGGAAAAGCGGCCAGTATTACGTATATGTCATCCCCATTGCCCGGGAAGTAGATCTGAAGCTGGCGGCAAAAGCAGCCGGGGAAAAATCTGTGGAGATGATCCATGTAAAAGAAATCAACGCTATTACCGGGTACATCCGCGGCGGCTGCAGCCCCATCGGAATGAAAAAGCAGTTTCCCACTTTTCTGGACGAAAGTGCGCAGCAATTTGAAACGATTTACATCAGCGGCGGAAAAATCGGCGTTTCAATTTGTCTTTCTCCAAATGCCTTATGTCAACTTATCCGCGGAAAATTTGTGTCCATATGTGCCTGAAATTTAGACTGTTAATATTTTTCAGAATTTTTATATTATTTTTACTTTTCAATCTGTTAACATTCTGTTTTTTTATTATTTTTGAATATTTTTCTTGACTTTTTGTTTTTTATCAGATATAATAAAACCATCTAATTAAGAAATATTATGAAACAGGAGGACGGACCACCGAAAACGTAAAGATTTACCCCAAAATTTTATGAAAGGAAGGTACAGACCACCAAAAACGTAAACTAAAACCAAAGAAAAATTTATGATTTGAGGTACATTCCAATGGACAATGAACGTTAAAAGGAACTGTCAGAAGTGGTTAATCTGATAGTTCCTTTTTTGTGCTCATACATGAAGTTTTTTCAGTTCTTTTTTTCTTTTATGTTTCCGGTACAGACTTGCCGTCCTGTTGTACAGATAGAAAGACTGCACCAGAATCTGATGCCATTTCCCCATCTTATCCTTGGTCGTTTTATTATAAAGAGCGCCTCCGCAGGATACCTCCCCGCCGCTTTGAATATAACGGATCAGATCGGACTCCCTGCGGATCTCACGGGGCAGTTCCGTGTAGGCTGTTCCGATACAATCATAGCGATGGGAATCGCTGCCGCCAAATCCCGGCTTCATGAAATGTTCCGCCAGCTTCCGGGCCGCATCGTTGCTCTCCTGCGATTCACAGGCATTGAATGTTTCGATAAAATCAAATTTACGCAAAACTGCGTCTTTGCTTCTCTTTTTTCTGGTGTTGACGATACTCAGATATCGTTCGCCGCAGGGATGTGCCGGTCCCAGGATACCTCCGTTTTTGTGCACCACATCGATCAGAATCCGCACCGGCAGCCCTCGCAGTTCCAATATCCGTATCTTTACACCCTCCGGCATAATCACCAGGATATGGCCGGCATCAATGGTATCGTACTCGATTCCTTTCAGCACGACAAAATCCTTATGCCGCTCTCCTTTGATATCATTTTTCCATTTCCGGTATCCATTGTACGTGTTGTGATCGGAAACCAGCATTCCTTTAAAGCCCAGTTCCTTGAGACGGATGATATAATCCTCGATGGGGACCTTTCCGTCCATGGATCCTTCCTTGGTGTGACAGTGCATATCGAATTTCATTTTTCCTCACCACATTTCCCATTTCCGTCGCCCATACCGGTTCCAGAATCTCACTGGCACAGTCTGGCAACGACCTGATTGATCACTTTGCCGTCTGCTTTTCCTTTCAGTTCTCCCATGACAGCCTTCATAATCTGTCCCTTGTTTTTTGTGGACAGAAGATCCGAAAACTTTTCTTCCAGAATCGCCTGGATCTCATCTTCCGTCAGAAGTTTCGGGGCGTATTCCTGAATAATGTTATACCGCGCCTGATACTCTTCCTTCAGATCCTGTCTGGAATCCGGACAGGTATCCACCTGCTCCTTCACCGTTTTCAGTTCTTTTAAAATCACCTGATCCACCATACTCTCCGGAATATCATCCCGGCAGCCCGCGTCGATGGCCGCTTTTTTCACCGCCGATATCAGCGAAGAGACAGCCTCCTTGCGCACCTTGTCATGGGCTTTCATGGCGGCCACCATATCTTTTCTCATTGTTTCCAGCTGCATTTTTATTTCCTCCTATAATCCTCTGACTCTCTCCGGCCGGTATTTTCCGGCCTTCTCCACTTCATCCAGCCGCTGAAGCATTTCTTCAATATCCTCGTTGAGATTTCCCTTCAGGATCACGTAATTGGATGCGTGATTGGCGCGGAACACCGTCCCCTGGGAATCCACGTTGGTAAGAAACAGCCGCATCTCTTCCACCACTTCCTCCGGCGTCAGAAGCTCCATTTCTCCTGCCTGGATCTGTCGGTAGATTTCCGTGGACTCATCCAGCATCAGAGTGAGAAATCCCACATAATCCGGTTTGATCGCGCTGATCAGCTTCGCCGATTCCACCGCATGCTCCCTCTTGCGCTCCCGGCCCCCAAGACCGGAAATCAATGTAATGGAAGAACGGATCCCACAGCGGCGCAGTTTCTGTCCCGCTTCGATGATTTCTTCTCTGGTCACGCCTTTATTGATCCTTTCCAGCGTCACCGCATCACCGGATTCCGCTCCCATATAAACCATGTCCAGTCCTGCCCTGGCCAGCGACTTCAACTCTTCTTCTGATTTTCTCAAAATATCTCCCGGCGTACCATAGGAAGTCACCCGCTCTGTGGAGGGGAATTTTTCCCGGATAAAGTTCAGAATATCCAACAGATCCGGCGTCCTGACGATAAGCGCGTCTCCATCCGCCAGGAAAATCCGGCGGATCCGATCACCATATGTGTCATAAGCCATCTGGAAATCTTCCAGTACCTCTTCTTTCTTTCTTACCCGGAATTGTTTATCTTTATACATGGTGCAGAAAGTGCACTTATTGTGAGCACAGCCGATTGTCACCTGCACGATCAGACTTCTGGCCTCGCTGGGGGGTCTGTATACCAGTCCTTCGTATCTCAATTTTCTTACCTCTCTTTTCATTGTCTTGCTACGACTTCATTATAACACAATCTGTTTCATGTTCAAGCACCCTTCTAATTATTGAATCTTAAATATATTTTTATTGAACCATTTTTATAATAATATTATCTTAAAAAGCATATTTTATTGCTATAGATTTTTACATTTCGATAATATTATAATGATATTTCAAAGACACTAGTATGACTTGGAGGGTATGCTTATGAACATGTACAAATGGATCGACCGGCTGATTTACCAGGAAGATAAGAAAGCTTTTCCTCTGCTTTCTTTCCCTTCAGTTCAGTTATTATATGTAACGGTCAAGGAACTGGTAACCACCAGCAACTATCAGGCGCTGGGCATGAAAATGCTGGCTGACAAATATCCCATGCCGGCCGTTGCCAGCTTCATGGATCTCTCTGTGGAGGCGGAGGCATTCGGCGCCCGGACAGTGTACGCCGCCGACGAAGTGCCCACCATCATCGGCAAAATCGTGGAAACTCAAGAAGATGCAGATGATCTGCAGATTCCCCCGGTGGGAGCGGGACGCACCGGGATCTACATTGAAGGGGTGAGAAAAGCGCTGAAACTGATCACTGACCGTCCGGTCTTCGCCGGCTGTGCCGGGCCCTTTTCTCTGGCCGGACGCCTGGCCGATATCAACGAGATCATGCCCCTGTGCTATGAAGATCCGGATCTGGTGCATACGCTGCTGAGAAAATCCACCGATTTTCTGATCGACTATATCAAAGCCTACAAAGAAGTGGGCGCACACGGAATCATCATGGCGGAACCGCTGGCCGGCATTCTCTCGCCCCAGCTAATTCAGGAATTTTCCACGGAATACGTAAAGGAAATCGTGGAAGCCACACAGGAGCAGGGATTCATCATCGTCTATCACAACTGCGGTAATTATGCGTTGCAGCTGATTGACAGCATCCTGGACACCGGCTGCCGTGTCTTTCACTTCGGCGATGCTGTACAGATGAAAGATATGCTGGAGAAGATGCCAGCCGACTGCGTAGCTATGGGAAATATCAGTCCCTCCCAGCAGTTTCGCAACGGAACGCCCCAGTCTGTACGGATTGAAACGGTTCGCCTGCTGGATGAATGCAAGGATTTCCGCAATTTTGTAATTTCCTCCGGCTGCGACATCCCGCCGCTGACAGAATTTGAAAATATCGACGCTTTCTTTGATACCGTAGAATCTTTCTATTACAGACAGCGTCTCCTCGATATTATTATGTAAACTTTTCCTGGGTTTTGTGACCCCATTCCTCCTGGACAGCCGATTCATTACCGGCTGTCCTTTTTCCATTTGGCTGCCTTTGCTGAAAATTTTTATAAAACCTTTGCTCTTTTTTTTATCTTATGATATGTTTATACTATACCTAACATAATTACAAAAACAGAAAGAACGTGCAAAAATTATGGATTCCATATTAATCAAGCAGGCGCAGAAATACTGCCGCCATTTCGAAACATTATTTGATATCCACTGTATCCCGGTGGACTGTACCAACAACAAGTTGTATCTGGAGCAGGACGTTACCTCCAAACTTTGCAAAACCTGCGAAAAATATCTGTCCTCAAAATGTTACGGAATCAACGCCTTTATCCACGGCTGTCAGGAGGCATACCGCTGGGACGGTATGTACATATACTTCTGTAATCTGGGGCTGGTGCTGGTTGCCACTTTTATCTCCGATGAGAAGGGCAATCTGTCCGGCGGCATCGTAGCCGGACCGCTGTGTATGGGAAACATGGACGATTATCTGTCAGAGATCCCTCACTCCGATCTGCGCAAAGTGGTGGCTTCCATGCCCTGTTATCCGCCGGAAAAGATCCAGAGTCTGGCAGAGGTGATGTCCGCCATCACTTCCTATATCTCCGGCATCTCCCACGGCAGGGCCGGCCGGTATTTTTACAGCCAGGAGTCTTTGCTGAACAATATTTATGCGGAAAAAATTAAAAGCTTCAGTGACAATGATTATTACACCTATCCTATCACCCAGGAGCGGCGGCTGCGTTCCGCCATCCGCAACCGCGACAAAGAAGAGGCAGAAAATGTCCTCAACCAGATCCTGGCCTATATCTACGTGGCCAATAATTCCAATCTGGAAGCCATCAAGCCCAGGATCACCGAACTGATGATCGTCATCTCCCGGACGGCTCTTGACGCCGGCGCCGACATGGAGAAGGTGGATCTGATTACCCAGAATTCCCTGAAGCACATCGACACCTTCCGGACTATAGAAGACCTCAGCGCATGGGTGTCCAATGTCATGCACAGCTTCATCTCCACCACCTTTGACTATGACCGTCTGAAACACGCGGAGACCATTCACAAAGTGGACAAATATATTCAGACCCATTACCAAAACAAGCTGACGCTGGATGAGATTGCTTCCAAAACGTATCTGAGCAAGACTTATCTGTGCAGTATTTTCAAAAAAGAGACGGGCGAAACCATTACCAATTACATAAACAAGGTACGCATTGAAAAAAGCAAGCTTTTGTTTTCTGATGAAAAACTGAGCATCGTACAGATTGCCAATATGTGCGGTTTCGAAGATCAGAGCTATTTCACCAAAATCTTTAAAAGCTATGTGGGTATGACGCCCAAAAAATACAGAGAAAGCCGGAAGCGTTAAACGCTTCCGGCTTCTTTACCTTTCCCAGTGCACGCTGCTTCCTTCCTTTCCCCGGGATACCACCAGCTTGCGGTCAATCTGTTCCTTCAATTCCTCCACATGAGAGATGATGCCCACCAGGCGTCTGGAGCCGGCCAGTTCATTGAGAATACGAACCGCTCGTTCCCTTGCTTCCTCGTCCAGAGAGCCGAATCCCTCATCGATAAACATGGTATCCATGCGCACGGCGCCCGCCATACTGCTGATCACATCAGACATGCCAAGAGCCATGGACAATGCTGCCAGAAAGGACTCGCCGCCGGAAAGGGTTTTCACATCCCGCACGCTGTCTGTCACCGGACTGTAAACATCCAGATCCAGCCCGGCCTGCCCCTGAGTGGACAGTTGATCCACCTCTCTTAACTGCAGCAGAAGCTGTCCTGAGGTCATCCTGTGGAAACGTTGATTGGCACAGCGGATGACATAAGAGAAAAACTGCCGCTGAACATACGTCTCAAAATCCATTTTCACACTCTGATTGAGGGTACCGTTGGCTGTCCTGGACAGCGTCAGTACAGTTTCATAGCTTTGCGTTTTCCTGATTTCTTCCTCTTTCAGAACGTCTATCTGCCGGGCAATCTCCCTGTTTTTCTGACAGCGGGCAAAAAGACGGTGGCTTCTTTCTTCCAGCTGCCGCTTCTTTTCTTTTATCTGCCCGGCCTCTTCCCTGGCTTTTGTAGTGTCCGTCTTTCGTTTTCCATCGATCATCTCCCGGCAGCGCCGGTAAGTTTCATCTGCCCGGATACTGTTTTCCCGGTAAATTTCCAGCACTTCTTTCCACTCTCTAGCCTTGTCCGCCTGTTTTCTGATTTCCCGGTACTGCTCCAGGGACAGGCCGGCCTGCTCCAGCGCTTCTGTAAATTTCTCTTCTGCCTGCCTTCTTTTTTCTTCTTCCTGACTCTCCTGCCCTTTCAGCTGTTCCAGTCTTCCTTCTCCACGGCCGATCTGACCGGCGCATTCCTGATGTGCTGCGCTGCAGTCCGTTTCCGCTTTCTGCAGTACATCCCGGATCTGGTCTGCCTGCCTTACGGCCTGCTCCATTCTCTTTTTTTTCCGTTCCACCTGCTGCTGATCCGGCGCTGTCGCTGACAGACCAGCCGGGCGGGGGTGATGCAAAGATCCGCAGACGGGGCAGGGCTGTCCCTCCTGAAGATCTCTGGCCAACAGGCCGGCCTGTTCCTCCAGAAAAGCATGATACGCTTCTTCGTAATCCTGTTTAAACCGGATAGCTTCCTGATCCCTGCGCTGCTTTTCTTCCCGCAGCTCTTCTCTTTTTTGGATCAGCGATACCAGTTTTGCCATCTGTCTTTCCAGCTCCCGGGGAAGACTGCCCATACTCTCCTGAAGCTTACGTTTCAGTTCTTCACCGGATTTTTCACAGGCTGCCAGCAGCATCCTCCCGTCCCGGACCGCTTGCTCCTGCATCTGCCTTTGCTGCGTGATTTTACGGCAGATCTCCTGCTGTTCCTTTACCTGCTCCTCCCTGTGCGCCGCCTCCCCGGAATCCTCCAGGGCTTTCAGACGGCTTTTCAACTGTTTCATATCCTCCGCCTGACGTTGGAGTTTTTCCACTTCCCTCCCGGCCTGCTCAAAACGGCGGAACAGTTCATTGACAGAATCTGCTGCATCCAGGAAACGCTGCAGCTCTTCCAGACGCCGGTTTTTTTCTTCCATCTGCGCCGCTGTCCGTTCCTGCTCCTGCGCATCCAGCCTGCACATCTCTTCCAGATGCTCCATCAGACTGTCTGCCTCCGGCCGCGCGGATTTTTTTAGATCCTCCCACTGATCCCGCCGGCCGTAATTTTCCGGACAGGCCGCGCGCTCCATCTCCCGCAGCAGCGCCTTCTGGCAGTCATCCAGCTGCTCCTTCTCCTTTTTAGCCCGGTCTTTCAGCCGCTCCTGAATCCTGCTGTACATCCCTGTATTGAAGATCCTTGCGAAAATCTTTTTCCGTTCCTGAGACTGGGCATGGAGAAGTTTCAGAAAATCCCCCTGGGCAATCATCACCGTCTGGGTAAACTGCTGTACATCCAGACCGATGATCTCGACAATCTTCCGATTGATTTGACTTTTGCTGCCCGGACAGTCGCTGCCGTCCGGCATGATCAGCGACACTTTGGCCCTTTCCGTGGTAAATTCATCCTTTCCGCCGGTCTTTCTTTTCTTCTTTCTTTGATATTCCGGATTCCGGCGCACGGTATACGTTTCACCCCGATAAGAAAAGGTATATTCCACGAAAGTCTCCACCGCCGGCGCTGCATACTGGCTGCGCATCATGGCGCCTTCCCTTTTCATCCCACTGGTACGGTCATAAAGGGCATAAGTGATCGCGTCAAAAATGGTGGTTTTGCCGGCGCCCGTATCTCCGGTCACCAGAAAAATCCCCTGCTGTACCTGCGAAAAATCCACCGTTGTCTCCCGGGCATAGGAACCAAAGGCCGACATCACCAGTTTTAAAGGCTTCATACTTCCTCCTCTCCTGCTTCTCTCACCGTTTCCTCCAGGATTTTTCGTTCTGACTCACTCATGGCACGCCCCTGCATCTCCTGGAAAAACTGCTCAAAGGCCGCCATGGGATCTTCCTCCCATTTCATTTCCTCCCCAGTGGAAATTCTGTTCCTGGTACGGCTGTTCTCCACTTTTATCTCCAGCAGGAAGGGAAAATACTCTTCCAGGATCTCACGGGGCTGATACCGTTCTTTTTCGTCTGTCAGCGTCACGCTGATAAAATCCTCGCTGCGTCCTCCCGATAGGACTTCTTCCAGCGTTCCCCTGCGCCGCACCACGTCCCGGTCCGGCTTCAGCGGCAGCGTTTCCAGCTGCAGCGGTTCCCCTTTGGCTCCCAGGGTCACCAGCAAAATCCCCTTTGGCTGTTTCCATTCGCTGACGGAATATTTCATCGGCGATCCACAGTAACGGATATGCTCCTCCTTCACCTTCTGCGCGCTGTGGAGATGGCCCAACGCCACATAATCGAAACGGCGGACCGCTTCGATATCCACGTTGTCCAGTCCTCCCACATGGATGCATTCCGAATCGCTGACAGAGGGACTCCAGGAGCCTGCGGTATAAAACTGATGGGAAATCAATACGTTTCGTTCCCCCCAGTCCGGACGTTCTCTGGCCAGCAGACCGGCCACAGCCTCCTGATAGCCGGTCTCATGGATTTCCCCTGTCGCCATGCGCACCGCCCGAGGGCGCACATAGGGAAGCAGGTAGAAATGTACCGGCCCATATCCGTCTGTCAGCGTCAGCTTCTGCAGATGTTCCTCTTGTCCTTCCGGCGTCCGCGCCGCCACGTAAATCCGGTTTTTTTTCATCAGCTCGCTGGCGTATTTCAGCCGCATGGAAGAGTCATGATTACCGCTGATAAGCAGCAGCGGAATCTGAGGCCGCAGTAAAGACAGTTCCGTCAGAAACCAGTCGAACAGCAGCACCGCTTCCCCGGAAGGGGATACTTTATCGTAGATATCACCGGCAATCACAATGGCATCCGGCTTTTTTTCTTCTGCCCACCGCAGAACCTGTCCCAGAACCTGCTTTTGCTGTTCCAGCAGGGAATAGCCGTGCAGATGCCGTCCGATATGAAGATCTGACAAATGAAAGAAACGCATATTACCTCCTTGGTCTTGTCATTTTCAACAGAACAAAAAGAGTTCCGCCGGGCGGAACTCCAAATACCGCAGCGGCTATGCCTGCTGCGATGTTTCCTTTAAACGATCCCACAGTTCTCCTATGGTAAGATTCAGCACCGGATGGCGTACATGGGAAGCAATCTGATTCAGCGGCTGCAGCACGAAATCCCGCCGGTGCATATCGATATGCGGGATATGAAGTTCACTGGTATCCAAAACCAGATCATCGTACAGCAGGATATCCAGATCCAGCGTCCTGGGACCCCAGCGGACGATCCGCTCCCGGTTTGCCTCTTTTTCGATCTCATGGAGACGATCCAGCAGTTCCAATGGCGTCAGAATCGTCTCCATCTTCAGCACGCCATTGAGAAAGTCATCCTGCTCCACACCGCCATAGGGACTGGTGACGATAAAGTCTGACACCTGTTCCACCCGGCAGCCTTCCGTCTGATTCAGGGACTCCACAGCCTGACGCAGATATCCCCCCTTATCGCCCATGTTGGACCCCAGCGCAATGTACGCGCAGTGCTTCCACCGCTCGATCTCCACCGCCACCGTCTCCAGGGGAAGTCCCACCGGCGCCCAGGGCTTTTTGATTTCCAGTTTGATTCCTTCCAGACGGGGCACGCTCAGCAAAAGCTCCCCGGCCAGCCCTTCCGCCACCCGTTCCAGCAGCTGAAAGGTATGATTTTCCACATAGCTTTTGATCTGATGGCTGACTTCGCCATAATGGATGGATTTCGTCAGGTCATCGCTTTTCCCTGCTTCCCGGATATCCGTGTAAAGCACCGCCGACACCACGAATTTCTGTCCCAGCACATTTTCTTCCGGAAAGACTCCATGATTGGCAAATATTTCCAGATTTTTTATTGTAATCTTATCCATACATTCTCTCCCGGATCTGTTTTCCCTGTATTGCCTCCATCATCTGAATGGCCCGCCGGTTTTCCCGGATATCGTGCACCCGGACAAAAGCGCATCCGGTCTGCACCGCCAGCACCGTCGTCACCAGCGTCCCCTCCAGTCTCTGGTCAGCCGGCAGATCCAGCGTCAGCCCGATAACCGATTTGCGGGATGTCCCCAGCAACACCGGATATCCCAGAGAGCAGAACTCATCCAGACGGCGCAGCGCCTCCAGATTCATCTCATAGGTTTTCCCGAAGAATCCGATCCCCGGATCCAGCAGAATGCGGTCTTTCGCCACCCCTGCCTGCAGGGCGATGCGGGCGCATTCCAGGGTTTCTTCCATCATATCTTTCATGAAATCCCGGTAAACCGCCTCGTCTTTATTATGCATCAGGCAGCAGGCAACCTGGGATGCTGCTGCCAGGGCGGCCATCTTGCTGTCGTACCGGAAGCCCCAGATGTCATTGAGCAGATCCACTCCCGCCTCAATGGCCGCAGCGGCCACCGACGATTTATAAGTATCCACAGACACCGGCACGTCGAACCGCTTCTTCAAAGCTTCGATCACCGGCGCCACGCGCTGCGTCTCCTCTTCGTCGCTGATTTTCTGATGACCCGGTCTGGTGGACTCTCCGCCCACATCGATCACATCTGCTCCCTCGCGGATCATCTCCTCCACATGGCGCAGAGCCCGGTCCATATCGTTCCATTTCCCGCCGTCCGAAAAAGAATCCGGCGTCACATTCAGAATTCCCATGATGTACGTATGACGGGAAAAATCAAATTCTCTGTTTCCGATTTTCATAGTTCCTCCAGGTCAGTACTGTATTGTCATATTTTTCTTTTCCTCCGGCCAGTCACACCGCGACCGGGAAGGACAGCAAAAACAAAGCCGGGACATCTTGTCCGCCCGATACATCAGCGCGTTGAGATTCACTCCCGTCTCTTTCTTTCGATGGCTTAGGATAGCTTCCAGAATCATCCCGGTCTCTTCCCCGGAAAATCCGCATTCCGGCAGAATCTCCTTCGCGATCCCGGCGCTGGCTTTCTCGTGGGGAATTCCCTGGTCATACTGCATCCTGCGTCCGATATCGTGGAGCAGCGCCGCCGCATAAATCACTTCCCGGGATATGGAAAGCCCGGCTTCCAGTACGAAAATATAGGTCAGCCGGGCTACATCCAGTAAGTGCTCCACGGTATGGCGGCAGAATTCCCGTTCCTCTTCCGCCTCCAGCAGCTGGTGCAGATGAGTCTGATACAGCGGATGATTCCAGATCCGGTTCACCCGGCTCATATCCACCATCAGTTTTTCACCATCTGCATGAACATTTTCTGCAGTTCAAAATCATCTTTAAAATCTCCCCGGGTCACGGTGGTCACCGTCTTGCTTCCCGGTTTGCGGATCCCCCGCATGGTCATGCAGGTATGTTCCGCCTCAATCATCACCATGACGCCCTTGGGATCCAGGCTCTCTTCCAGAGCGTCCGCGATCTGGCTTGTCATTTTCTCCTGGATCTGAGCCCGTCTGGCATAGACATCCACGGTTCTGGCCAGCTTGCTCAAGCCCACCACTTTGCCGTTGGGTATGTAAGCAATGTGAGCTTTTCCATAAAAGGGGAGAAGGTGATGCTCACACATGGAATAAAAGGTAATGTCTTTCTCGATTACCATTTCATTGTTGTCCACAGTAAATTGTTTTGCCAGGTGGGCGGCTGCGTCTTCATACAGACCTCCGTACACCTCCTCGCACATTCTGGCAATCCGGTCCGGCGTCTCCACCAGTCCCTCCCGGTCCGGGTCTTCTCCAATTCCTTCCAGCAGCATGCGAACGGCTGCCTTGATTTTTTCCTTATCCACGAAACAGACTCCTTTCTCGAAGCTTCAGGTTTTCTGGAGACTGTTTTTTTATTCCACAAAAAAACATCTCCATAGTGTGACAGACATATGACCGAAATATCCCTACACAATATGAGATGTAATCCTATATTGTCGCAACGGGTGCAGACTTCATATCGTAAGACGAACTTTTCGTTTCGGCGGCAACTCCCCATCCACTGAACACTTGACGCATGAAATCCTATTTTGCATATTATCTTCATTACCCACAATTATAGCACATAAAACCAAAAGCGCAAGGAATATATGAAGATTTCCTAAAGCAGCAGATTTCTGTACATTTTCTGTATTTTTAGTACAAAAGTACGTTCCGTAAATTTTTTCTCTCCCAGACTGGCAGCCGGCATGATTCCCAGAAGGGCGTTGGTGACAAAGGCTTCCTGAAAATTCTTTGTCTCTTCCGGGCGAATTACTCTCTCACAGGCGGGAAAATTTTTGATAATAAATTCCCGTACAGTTCCCGGCAGCAGCCCGCAGGAGACGGGCGGGGTATAAAGTCTGCCGTCTTTTACAAAAAAGATATTCGTCACAGCCCCTTCCGCAATCTCGCCTCTGGTGTTTAAAAACAGCGGTTCGTCTGCTCCTTCCTTTTTTATTCTTCTCTTTTCCAGGATATTGTCCCCGTAATTGAGGGTTTTCAGATAGGTCAGGGGAGAAATTTCATTTCTTCTCACCCGGCTGAATTCAAGATGAAAACCTTTCTCATAGTCCGTCGGTTTATAAGGATTCTCCCGCTCTGCAAACAGAATATTTTTTTCGGTAACAATGATCTTGAGCGCCCCCTGTTTCATGGATCTTTCTTTGATCCAGTCGCAGATCCTCTCCGGTGCCAGCCGCCGGTTCACTTCCTCCCTTTCTATCCCCAGCTGTCGGATCCCGCAACGCATTCTGCTTATATGTTCCTGCAGGAGTATTGCCTTCCCCCGCTCGATCCTGATGGTCTCAAAAACCCCCAGGCCGAAAGCCATCCCTTCATCCAGCTTCACATTCATAAACAGCCTCCCTTATCGCCTTTGCTTTCTGCAGCGTCTCTTCGTATTCAAATTCTGTATCTGACTCACAGGTAATCCCTCCGCCGACCCCCAGATGGTATCGTCCGTCTTGATAAACCGCCGTCCGTATCACAATATTTAAATCACAGGAACCGTCCAGGGACAGATAGCCGATGGATCCTGTATACAGTCCCCGCCGGCTGTGTTCCAGCTCATCGATGATTTCCATCGCTCTGATTTTCGGAGCGCCTGTGATGGATCCTCCGGGAAACGCCGCTCTTATCAGATCCACAATCATCAGCAGTTCGCTTCTGTCCTTTTCGGACTGAGCCAGCTCCTGGCGCAGTCTCTCATCTTCCTGTCTGGTTTCCCCCGCTTTCTGGTCCCTTTCACCGGCCTGGTCTGCACCTGCCCTCCTCTGACCTGCAGGAAGCGTTCCGGCGAGGCACAGACAATCTGAAAATCACCGTAATTCAGATAAGCGCCAAAGGGCGAGGGATTATGCGATCTCAGATAACGGAAAACATCATAAGGATCTTTCCTGCTGTCCATAAAAAGCCTCTGAGTCATGTTGGCTATATAAATATCTCCCGCGCGGATATATTCCATCATATCATCAATCGCCCTCTGATACTCCTCCTTCTCAAAATCTGCCTGAAAAGAAGCCAGCTTTCCATGACGCGCGGGAATGGGATCATCCTGTATTTTGCTGCATCTTTGTGCCCATTCGGTCAGTTCCCTGCAGGAACTCTCCGGATCCTTCTTTATCCCTCTTGCCGTTATATAAATTTCCTTTTCCAGACAATCTTCTATTATCAGGTTATCGTAAAAAGTGAACCACGCATCGGGCATCTTTATATTTTGGGGATGTCTTCCCGCAACATTTTCAAATTTTCTCCCGTAATCATAGGAAAAATATCCGATGGCTCCTGCAGCCAGCGGAAGATCTGCGGGATTCTCCTCCCGGTTATCTTTCAGATATCTTTCCAGAACCACTTCCATAGGTTCCCCTGCCGGCGCTCCATTTTGAAAGCATTGCCCGTCCTGTTCCCAGACAGTCAGACAGGGATTCTTTCCCAGGATGGAATAGCGTCCCCTCTCCCCCGTTAAAGAAGAATCCAGGAATGCGCAGAGCCGCTCCTTTTGGCTGTTTTTCGCCAGTTTTTCCAAAGGTACATAAAAATCCAGTTTTTTAACCAAAGTTCTCATAGCTTTCCCACCATTTTTCACAGAGTCTGATATAATTTTCCAGCAGTTCGTGACCATACTGAGTCAGTACGGCTTCCGGATGAGACTGTACGCCGTAAACCGGCCAGAACCGGTGGCTTAACGCCTGTATACTGCCGTCTTTGGCCCAGGCATCCACCTGAAGGCATTCCGGGAATCCTTCCTTTTGTACCGTCAGGGAATGATATCGGGTCACCTGAAAAGAAGGGGGCAGCCCTGCAAACAGCCCTCTTCCCTCGTGGGATATGGCAGTCACCTTACCGTGCATGGGCCGTTCTCCCCGGAAAACTTCGGCCCCAAAGGCATGGCCAATGATCTGATGACCCAGACATACGCCCAGAAGCGGAACTTTTCCTGCCAGCTTTTGCACCAGTTCCCCGGATTTTTTGCAATCCGCCGGGCGGCCCGGGCCCGGGGAGAGGATGATCCCTTCCAGTCCTCCTTTATCGCCCTCTTTCAAAAGTTCTTTCACAGACACCTGATCGCTGCGGATCACTTCTGTCTTTTTCCCGATCTCCCTTATGTAAACCACAAGATTATACACAAAAGAATCGAAATGATCGATCACCGCGTACATATTTTCTCCTTTCTCCCGAAAATACAAAAGCCGGAGACAGACATGATTTTTGTCTGTCTCCGGCAGTCTTCCGAAATTTTCCGGGCACACCGTACGGTTTTTCAATATTTGTTAGAGCATACCATAAACTTTTGGGGCTGTCCAGTCTCTGTCACAGATATTTTAAGATAACACGGTAATCTTTTACCAGTTCCTCAAAGGAAATCCTGCAGTTGGCTGGACTGGTGGAGGGCAGCCGAACCGCTTCCAGCTGTGTTTTTTCCCGGCAGTATTTATTATAAAGGGCATACGCCTTTGCTCCCGTGGCGAATACCGCCTGTATGTCTGCCTGCTCCAGTATGACGGTCATATCATTGGGAACGGGATTTTGTATGCTTCCGTCATACGCCCCGCAGATGTCACAGCTTGCCAGCACATCCCAGACGGCGATTTTATGTTCCAGGGCAAAGGAAATTTTTTCTTCCCTGGTCTGCGGGCAGGGACTTTGACACACCTGGGCCAGAACCGGCCAAAACCGGTTTCTGGGGTTGCCGTAGTAAAAGCCGTTTTCCCTGGATTTGGGCGAAGGCATGGTCCCCAGCATCAATACCCTGGATCTTTTGTCAAATACCGGGGGGAATTCATGATTCACTCTCTGAAATTTCTGCATAAGCTTCCTCCACCACCTCTTCCAGCAGTCTCCAGCTGCTGCTGTCAATGTCGTCGCTGTAATCCTCCATGCAGATACACAGCTGCCGGCTTTTTTCATCCAGCCGGACAAAACCGCCCTGCAGTCCATGACCATCCAGATAGGCTTTCAAAACCTGAAACTTTCTTTTGGAAAAGAGATCGATATCCTCGCTTTTTCCGCTTTTCTGAAATCCGCCTTTGGTCTCCAGAATCCAGATCCGGCCCCCAATCCCCACCAGGTAATCGGGATAAAAGGAACGCTGGTTCTTTGCCCCGTCTCTGTATACGATGGAAAAGTATTCCGCACCCTGATCGCCGTTTTTATAAAACCAGTCGATTTCCATTCTCTCCTCACAGAATTTTTCCAGTTCCTTTTCACCGGAAGAACGGATTTCCGCCGACGCCAGATAGCCCCGATAGACGTTCTTTTTCATTTCCTTTTGCTTTTTCGCCCGGCTGTCATAAGTGAACACACAGCTTCGCGGAATGAAAAAATCCACTATGGTTTTGGCGTCGATCTGCATGATTTCCTGTTCCAGCATATCTGCCATGGCATGGCGGATATCCTCCTTCAGCCGCCTGGCATTGTTCAGAATAAATCCATACACCTCTCTGGTGGTTAACATAAGTATCTTCCCGGAGGAACGGACGCCGCCGTCAAACAGCCGGCGCAATATGGCATTCATCTGCCGGTAGGACAGACTGACCGCGCGCCCCAGTTCCGCCACAGTGTGATGGTACGCCCGTCCGTGCTTATGTGTGTCCAGAGGTTCGTCAATGGTGATCACATGCAGCCCCTGCTGACGTGCTTCCAGCACTTCATCCAGAGTGGCTACCCGGCCGGAAATGGTGTAATTGCGGATACTGTCCGTGAAAATATAGCCGGACGCTTCCAGCCGTTTCTGATTTTCCATCGTCCGAGTATCCGTCCCATACTTTTTACTATACCAGTCCTGCATACAGTGCAGCGCAGCCACATCGTCCCGGGTAACGGGAACCATGGTCTTCTTCTCACTTTTCAGCGTAATCTCGTGAAATTCCGGTTTCAGTGACAGCGTCATGGCATCCAGCGCATTTCTTCCCAAGTGATGGCGGACTCCTTCGGTAAATTTTTCATCCAGCGTATAGAGATAACAGCTGTCCAGCAGATCATTTTCATAATGCATGGCTTCCGGCATCCGGCGGATCCGGCCGATGGTCTGCACTTCAAAGGTTTCATTCATGTTGTCTCTTAGCTTTACCAGGATATAAGCCCGGGGACAGTCCCAGCCCGTGGCCACGGCCTGCTTGATAATCACCGCTTCCTGCCGGCCGTTTTTTTCCTCGATTCCTTCCAGATTTTCCTTTTTATCGGAAAGCCATACTGCCAGCCGGCCGTTTTCATACGTCAGGCCGTGTTTTTGCAGATACTGCTCCACTTCCTCCTGCAGCAGCCGGGACTTATTGGGGATCTGGATAATAATCAAAGGATTGATTTCCTTCCCTCGCTTCAGGAATTCTCCCCGCAGACTCCGCTGCTTTTCCACCGCCTTTTCCAGCAGATAGGAAACCTGGCTGTCCACACTGATATTCCGGGCAAAATTCTCGTTGATGATCAGCACCTTTTTAATCAGACCTTCGGCAATCACCTCTGACTCCGGGATCTCGATTACCAGCGCCTGCTTTCCGCTGCGGGGCGTAGCGGAACAGCGGATAATCTTTTTCGCGTGAAAGTACCGGATCATGTCATCCGCCTTAATGGTATCGTTCTGATGGCTTTCATCGACGATGATCGCAAAAGTCAGCCCCTCCTCCAGCGCCTGTTGGATCCGCTCCGGGAAATTGGTACATTCCCCTTCCTTCAGGGCGGTATTCCCCTTTTTCGTCAGTTTTTCCCAGTTGATGAAGCAGGCGTCGTTTTCCTCGAATCCTTCCGCAAGCACATCCTCCAGCAGCTTCGTCCGGCTGCCGCGGACATACCGGTCCATCTTGGCCTTGCTTTGCTCTTCCAGATTCCCCCGCCCGGGCGTCAGCCAGATGAAGACGGTCCCGCCATATTCCCTGCAGAAGGTATCCATAAATCTGGTCAGGATAATGGTTTTTCCGCTGCCGGTACAGCTTTTAAGCACGATATCCCGTTTCGGCGACGCCATGGCATCCATCAGTCTGCAAATGGCGTCTTTCTGAAATTCTGCCAGTCTGATCTGCATCTTCATCCCTCCAGTTCACTGTAAAAATACTCGGGCACCGTTACGACCTCTATGTTCCGTTCCCGTACCAGCGCTTCCTGCGCCCCCGTCAGCAGAACATCGCCGCCCAGATATACCATCCGGCAATGCATGGGGCAGCTTTCCTTTGTCAGATACCGGTCTGTCTCCTCCTGGGTGAGCAGCAGCAGCGCCTGCTCATTCTTTTCCGGAATCTGTCCCCATTCCAGCTGTATCAGTTCCCTCACGTGAGAGGCCAGCTCATCGGCATATTCATAATACATACGGCCTTCCACCGGCAGGTAATTCACTTTCAGATACGTCAGGGAACCGCAGCCCTGTTCCTGCTCCATCACCTTTCTCAGACGTTCCCAGGCAATTTCCCGGCAGACGCCGCCCTGATTATTGGTACACAGGATGAACCGGCGTCTTCCCCCGTCCTCTTTGTTCTGCCGCAGCACCGCATGGCCGGTGGTACCGGAGCCGGCAAAGAAATCCAGTACCGTGATGTCTTTATCTCGGTTAATCATATTGATCAGAAAAGTGTACAGGGAAGTGGGCTTGGGATAGTCAAAAGGAGGCAGGCCCAGGGCTTTCAGCTCCTTTTGGGCCTCCTCATTGGTTCCCACCCCCAGTTCGCCGTTGAGCAGATTCTGTGGGGTTTTGTGAACCATCTTTCCCGTCCGCTGATACCGTATGGAAAACAGTTTTGACTTGACCAGAAAATACGTCCCCTCAGCGATTTCCCTCTCCAGCGTCTCCTGCACCCATTTGTACTCCCCGGTGGCCACAAGGGGTGTTATGTTAACTCCTCCTTTTACCTCCACAGGCTGTTCCAGATGAATTTTTCGGCTGCCATGGGGACGGTAAATCCCGTCTTTGATCCGGAAACGGACGCTCCCCGGCGGAAACGTCAGCGTCTTTTTTCCGTTTCCGCTGTTAAGAAGGGGCGCATCATCCCCATCGATGGCTCCCTGGGAGAACTGATGGGAGGAATCCAGCCTTTTCCCGTAACACAGAATATATTCCAGCTTTTTTCTCACCTTCCTGGAAAGAGCCGGGGCGGTGGAAGTCTTCTCCCACATGTACATCCCCACAAAATTCTGTTCCCGGAAAATCTCATCACAGACCATTTTCAGCGTGGTCAGCTCATTGTCATCGATGTTAATAAAAATATACCCCTCCGGTTTCAGCAGCCGGCGGGCCAGCCGCAGCCGGATCTCCATGAAGGAAGCCCACTTGCTGTGACGGAAATCATCACTTGTATCCACATAATCGTCATCGTAGATAAAATCATTTTTCCCCCTGTTATAAGGAGGATCGATGATGATCAGATCGATTTTTTCCCGGTGGGTTTTCAAAAGAAGCTGCAGAGACGCCAGGTTGTCCCCCTCCATAAGAAAATGGCAGGGACCCTCCCCGTTTATCCGCAGTCCCTTTTCTTCTTCCAGCCAGGGGATATGCGTCTGGAGCACTTCCTGGATCTTCTCCCGATGATGTTCAAAGGTCAGTCCGAATTTTTTCTCCTTTATGCCTTTTTCGATCTCATTTATGTAAGACAGCAGTTTGCCAGTCTGCTCCCCCTGATCCTCCGATGCGATATGACATCGGAGTGTTTCCAGCATACGCAGCTGTTCTTCCCGTTTTTCTCTGGAAATATTGACGGACATATCAGTTCCCTTTCATCTGATCGTATGCGTCCACCGCATCGTTTACCTCCTGCTCGCAGGAACGCATGGCCTGTATGGTTTTTTCAAACAGATCGTTCAGTTCCCATCCCAGGATGTGGGCGCCTTTTTCAATCACTTCCCGGGAACAGCCGGCGGCAAACCGTTTATCCTTAAATTTCTTTTTCAGACTTTTCACTTCCATATCCACTACGCTTTTCGAAGGCCGCATCAGCGCCGCCGCTCCGATCAGTCCTGTCAGCTCGTCTGTCGCAAACAGCACTTTCTCCATCTGATGTTCCGGTTCAATATCAGAACAAAGGCCGTATCCATGGGAACAGACAGAGCGGATCATATCCTCTCCCACGCCGCCTTCCCTTAAAAGCTCCGGCGCCTTGCGGCAGTGCTGGTCAGGATACTGTTCGAAATCAATATCATGGAGAAGACCGGTGATTCCCCAGTATTCTTCCTCCTGGCCGTATCCCAGTTCCCTGGCATACCAGCGCATTACCCCCTCCACCGTCAGCGCGTGACGAATGTGAAAGCTTTCCGCATTATATTTTTTCAGCAGGGCAAAGGCCTGCTCCCTGGTAATCTGTGACTGCATGTTATCTTTACCTCCTCACATGTCTAATATTCTGTTTTAAAAGATTTCTTACAGCACCTGCAGCAGATTCAGATCCTGATCCGTCACAAGAAGATCTGCTCTTTTCCCTGGTGACAAAGACCCCGTCTCATCATAGATGCCGATACTTCTGGCCGGATTGGCCGTCGCCGCCAGCACGGCGTCTCCTTCCGGCACCCCGAAGCGAATAGCCCTTTTCATACAGGTAAAGAGACTGACGGCGCAGCCTGCGATGGTTCCGTCCGAGAGCGTTGCTTTCCCGTCTTTGACGGTCACTTTTTGTCCGCTCAGCAGACAGACCCCATCCTCCATCCCCGCCGCGGCAATGGAGTCACTGATCAGGACCACCCGGTCCCTGCCAAAGAGGGAAAAGGTACTGCGCACCACGCAGGGGTGGACATGAATACCGTCCGCAATCAGCTCCACCATCACCTGCCGATAATCAAAGGCCGCACCCACCAGCCCCGGACAGCGGTGACCAAAGGGCGCCATGGCATTATAAAGATGAGTCACATGGGCCGCGCCCAGATCAAATGCCCGGCTGGCGCAGTCATAATCTGCATCCGTATGTCCCAGGGAAACCACGGTCTCACCGCAGACATCGCGGATCAGTTCCTTTGCCCCTGCCAAATTGGGCGCCATCGTCAGCAGACGGATCCGGCCGCCGCAGGCTTCCTGGCACCTCTGGAAAAATTCAGCATCCGGACAGCGCAGGCTGTCTGCCCGGTGGGCTCCCTTCCTGGCAGGATCCAGAAAAGGCCCCTCCATATGAATCCCGGCTATAACAGCCTGATCCTTTTCCTTTTGCACTGCGTTCACCGATGACAGCGCCTGCAGAAGTTTTTCCTCCGGCAGCGTCATGGTGGTGGGACAATAGGTGGTGACGCCGCAGGATTTCTGATATCTTAAAATTTTTTCCAGTCCTTTCAAACTGCCGTCGGAGAAATCACATCCCGCCGCCCCGTGACTATGGACGTCGATCAGCCCGGGGAGGATTTTAAGTCCCCTTGCGTCCATCTCCTGTCCGTCTGTCACTTCCCGTCTGCTGCTGACGATCCTGCCCTTTTCAATATAAAGATCCTGTTTCCGATAGGTTCCGTTTTCCTGAAATACCAGTCCGTTTCTGATAATCACCGTTTCTCTCCCGCCGTACTTTTTACAGTATCTATTATACGGAGGAACGTCTTCCTTTTCAATAAAAATCCTGCCCTGCGGGACTGTGCCGCAGGGCAGGATTTCTGTTTCCGCCTATCTATTTTCCAGTTCTTTGCGCATCACTTTTTCCAAATCCACCATCTCATTTACCAGACTGACGGCGCGCTCCCTGCCGAAATCTTTTAATACATCCTGATAAAAGTCTCTGAGAATCTTTTCCTGATTTTCCAGCCTTTCCTTTCCGCTCTCTGTCAGGATAACATAAGTGCCAAAATCCGAATCCGGATCATGCTTCCACTCGATCAGCGCCTGCTCCTCCAGTCTGCTCAGCGTATGGGACAGTCTGCTGACCTCCACATTCAGCGCTTCTGCCACATCTTTCATATAAATCCTGGTTCCATCACCTTTTTCCTGAATTAAACTGCTGATCTGCTCCAACGTCAGGTATTCAAAATTTGACATCTGTGTATAAAGTTTATCTGTTCCCAGGTTAGACATACCAAATCTTCCGAACACCAGCATCTTGGCGATGGCAGTGATATCATTCGCTTCTATTATTTTATTCAACGGCATACACATCATCCTTTCTTTACCGTGTTCTATATAATATATATCAGGCCTATTTGATTAATTTACCACATTTTAAAGAAATCGTCAAGAAATAGACAAACTGCCGCTTTTGTGACTCAGTCACAGATAACGGGGAATTTCTCTGTTATAATACGATCATAAAACAAAGAAAACCTGGTAAAAATCAAAATAAACAACCATTGCAAGGAGGAATATATTATGGCAAAGAAATTAACAAATCAGAATTTTCAGCAGGAAGTGCTCAACAGCAGCCAGCCCGTACTGGTGGATTTCTACGCAACCTGGTGCGGCCCCTGCAAGATGCTTTCTCCTGTTATCGAGGAACTCTCCCAGGAAGCCAGCGGCTATTCTGTAGGAAAAGTAGATGTGGATGAGGAGCCGGCGCTGGCCGCACAGTTTAATATCATGTCTGTACCCACGCTGATGGTCTTTGAAAACGGAAAGGTATCCGCCGTTTCCGCCGGATATCGTCCCAAAGAACAGATTCTGGAAATGATCAAAAATGCCTGATGGTCAGGTGAACATCTTCTTCATATTCTCAAGGGGAAGGCTTTTTAGCCTTCCTCTTGCTTTATTCCGTAAACAGCGGTGTGGAATAATAGCGGTCGCCGCTGTCCGGCAGTACCGCCACAATGGTTTTCCCTTTGTTCTCTGGACGTTTCGCCAGCATTATGGCCGCATGCAGCGCCGCTCCGGAAGAAATGCCCGTCATGTAACCTTCCCTGGTCATCAGCGCTTTTGCCGCCGCAAATGCTTCTTCACTTTCTACCCGGATCACCTCATCGTAAATGTCTGTATTCAAAGCTTCCGGCACGAAATTGGCGCCGATTCCCTGGATTTTATGGGGACCGGCCTGTCCGCCGGAGAGCAGAGGCGAATCCGCCGGCTCCACCGCAGCCACATAAAGATCCGGTTTTTTCTCTTTCAGATATTCGCCGGTTCCGGTAATGGTACCTCCGGTTCCCACGCCGGCCACCAGGATATCCACCTGTCCGTCGGTGTCTTCCCAGATTTCCGGTCCTGTGGTTTTGCGGTGCGCCTCCGGATTGGCCGGATTTTCAAACTGTCCCGGAATATAGCTTCCCTCTATCTCATCCGCCAGCTGCCGGGCTTTTTCCACAGCGCCTGCCATCCCTTTTGCTCCTTCGGTCAGAACCACTTCCGCGCCGTAGGCTTTCAATATATTCCTGCGCTCCACGCTCATGGTATCGGGCATCGTCATTATGACCCGGTAGCCTTTGGCTTTGCCGATGGCAGCCAGCCCGATTCCCGTATTGCCGGAGGTGGGTTCGATGATGGCAAAACCTTCCCGCAAAAGCCCCTTTTCTTCTGCATCTGCAATCATTTCCCGGGCAGCTCTGTCCTTTACACTTCCGGCCGGATTCAGATATTCCAGTTTGACCAGGAGCCGGGCCTGCAGCCCGTTCTCCCGCTCCAGATTGCACAGCTGTACCAGCGGCGTATGTCCGATCAGCTCCTCGATGTTTTTATAGATTTTTCCCATCCTTTTCTCCTCACTTTTCCAGGACTTTCATAAGCCCCTCTGATTCTAAGTATTCCCTGCAATGTCCCATGATAATTCCCAGATTGGCAATATCACGATTCACATCCCCCGTCTCCAGGGAATGATTGGCTCCCTGCGTCTCAAAAAGAGGAATCTCTTTGTCACAGCACAGCTTTTCCACCTGCTTCGTATTCGCCCAGGGATCTTTCGTGCCGTGAAAGGCCACGCCCGTTCCCTTCTGTACAAAAGAAAAGGTATCTTCCAGCGGTGTGAAGTAAATATGCGCCGCCGGGATCCCGCGGCGGCAGGCATATTCGGCAGCCACAACGGTTCCGATGCTTTTGGAGATAAACAGGATCCTGTCATAACCGTTAAAATCTGTCCCCTGCAGGATCTTCTCCGTCTGATCACGGGCGCTGCAAAAAGCCTCTTCCATTTTCTTTTTATTTCCCTTTATCTTTCCCGCAAAGCCGCCATAGGAAACCTCCAGGATCCGGCAGTCTGCCGCAGCGGCCAGTTTTTTCCCGTAATATAGCAGCGGTTTATCCGTATGGTAACCGATTCCGGGGAAAATCACCGCCAGATTTTTATACGTTTTCTCATTTCCCATAGCGCTTACTCCCAGTGCAGCAATTCTTTACGGATTTTCCTGTCGATGATGCCATTTCCGGCAAAAATATCCGCCGTTTGAGTCACATCCAGCGGCCCTCCGCTATAGTCCGTCACGCAACCGCCCGCCTCCTGTACCAGCAGCACTCCGGCCGCAAAATCCCAGGGGTTCAACCGTTTTTCCAAATAGGCTTCCAGACGTCCTGTGGCCACATAGGCCAGATCCAGTGCGGCTGAGCCAATCCGCCGGATATCTTCACAATTTTCAAAAATAGTCTGAAAGATACTGAAATTCTCCTTGGCCATCTCTTTGAAATAAGGACTGGTTCCGATGGAAACCAAACTTCTGGAAAAATCATCCACCGCGCTGACATGGATGGGCTGTCCGTTCAGGAAGGCCCCCTTCCCCTTTTCCGCGTAAAAAGTTTCATCCGCAAACAGATGGCAGACCACTCCCATCACCAGTTCCCTGCCGGAATACAGCGCCAGCGAGATCACGCTGTTTTGCAAATCATGGATCAGATTAGAGGTTCCGTCCACCGGATCCAGGATCCATACCGGCTTTGTAAAATCAATATCGTCGTTATTCTTTTCCTCTCCCATGAACTGAATGCCGGGCGCCAGCTCCTTTAGTTTCCCTTCTATGAATCTTTGGACATTCATATCCACTTCCGTCACATAGTTGCCGAATCCTTTTTCCTTGATTTTCAAAGAGTGCTCCCGGTCTATGCAGGTGGCCTTCGCCAGACTTACGATATCCAGCAGATCAGACAGTTTCACTTCGGTTTCCATGGTGTTCCCCTTTCCTTTGCTGTAGTTTAATTTCCATTTATGCAAACCAGAATCCGGTAAAATCGTATTTGATGGTGCGATAATTCTGCATCGTACACTCGTAGGCGTATTCCCGGATCAGCGTACCCTGCGCATCGTATTCTCCGAAGACCATAGACACGCCGCTGTTGACGATCCAGTGGTTCTGCTCTCCGTACAGGGAAGCGTTGGATACGATGCTGGAATAGGGTACGTCAAAAGAAGATTCCAGACTGTAGGTACCGGCATTTTCATCGATCCGGTATATATAAACCTGGCTGTCGTTTCCTCCGCCGTCATAGAGATCCGTTCCCACGGTGTCCGCCACATCCAGTTCGAAATCCCGGCTGCTTAATCCCCAGTAATTGTTATTGTACATAACCAGATCATAGACGCCGGCTTCCTCGCCTGCCCTGAGATATTCCACACAGTGCTGTCCGTACTGGGGGACGAAATCCCCTTCCTGCTTCAGACAGTAATCCGCATAGGGCGTATCCTCCCAGAACCGCTCGTCCCCGGCCAGCCAGCTCAGCTGCATATCTCCGTGGATATGTTCCATCTTTATAATCGTGGAAGTCTCACGGGATGAGACGATCAGGCTGTCGTCTTCCTCCATATACTGAAGACTGTTCAGATGGATCCAGTCCCATTCGCCCACCTGCCAGAACATGGGATCTGTGGCGGCAATGGGACGTGTCATATCAAAATATTCTTCCATCGCTTCGGTGAAATCGATCAGCTCCGTCACCTGTCCGCTTTCCACGTCGATGGAGAGCACCCGGTCTTCCACCGTCTCGGCGCCGTTTTCTTCCGCCAGCGCCAGCAGTTCCCCATCCTGTCCGAATCCGATATCATGATGCAAAGAGTATCCGTCCAGCTGATAAATCTGTTCCACCTGCCCCAGGCTGTTGATCCGTACCAGCTTCCCGGCCGATGCGCAGGTAATGATGTCGTTGTCATAAAACAGGATCCGATCCAGACCGTACCCCTCCAGCACCATTTCATACCGCATGACGCCGTCGTTGTCAAAGAAAAATCCATATCCCAGATACCCATTGACCCGCATCATGGCATACAGACCATCTGACAGTTCCTCCGCGGATTCCCCGTCTGTCGTCTCCAGCAGGGTACTGTACCCCGACTGCGGTTCCGGCATATCCACAGAAAATTTTACCGTCTGACGCACCTTTCCCCAGGAACCTGCGATAGTCATGGTAACCTCGTTGGTTTTGCCGGGCACCAGTCCGATCATCTGGAATTCATGAACCTTTGTATAATTCTCTCCGCTGGCGTCCATGGCCGCAGCCGTGTAATTCGGAATACTGTCATCCTCCACATGAATCGTATAGGTGACCTGCGTTTTTCTGTCCGTCTCAAAATACAGATACAGACCGTTGCTGGCTGTTCCGTAGGGATTCAGTATGGCCAGCGGCTCCGTCGCCGTCCACTGACGGCTGTCTTTCATACCCTCCAGCGCTCCTTCCAGCCGTTCCTGCACCCCTGCATCATAGTAGGTAAAACCCTCTTCCTCAATATCCATAGGCACCAGCTGCAGCGCCATCAGATTATCTCCCACGGGAGCCTGGGCATATTCGATCTCGTATTCCTCATTTTTATCAACCGTCTCGCCCACTTCCATGGTCCAGTCCGTGCGGACTACTTTCTCCTGCGCCGTAAAAATCTTCCCGCCGATGATGATTCCCACCGGAACCGCCACGATCAATACCAGGATGATAATGACTGCGGCAATCAGCTTTTTCCTGTGTTTCTTCACGTTCCACTCACTCCTCCTTTTTACTTTTCGCATAAAAAGAGCCGACTGCCTGAACACTATCCGCGCAGGCAACGCCTGTGCAGGTAGTTCTTCCGACAATCGACTCCCCTGCTGTTTATCCCGTTTTCATCGCTGATCAGTATCCCTCGCCATAATCAGATTTTTTCTGTTTTTTATGGTAGCATATGGAGATAAAAGTTACAAGTAAGATTTATGCAAAATTTTTCTTTCCTGTTTTCACAGAACCTTACCTGTATTTTACAAATTTCTGACTTAAACATGGTTGCATCTTTATCTGCCAAACCGTAAATTAAATCTAATAAAGCAGGAAAGAAGGGATTTATATGAATACAGGAACTCAGAAAAAGACGAAGCGCTCCGGCATCTCTCCCCTGGCAGTCCTGTTTGTCGCATTGATTATTCTTTTTTTCATCGGCTGCGGCGCCATCTTCTTTTTCATGGAAGGCACCAACATTCACCAGGGGATTTCCGGTTTTGTCAGAGAATGCTTTATGCGTATCCTCCTTGCCATTGTTGCCGCTGTCGTGCTGGTATGCTGCGTAAAGGCAATTCTTTCGCCCGAAAGAACCGTCAAATCCGTACTCCTGTGCCTGCTTGGCTGCATCCTCAGTATCATCATTCCCTTTTTCATGCTGAAAAGTATGTTTTTGGATTTTCCCTACCTGAATCACCCTCCCGTCACCTACCTGCAAAATCTGTATTTCGATATGGACTCCGTCGGGGACGGTCCCACCAGTTATCTCATGGAAGGGGATGGAATCGATGGAAAGGAGCACTCTTTTGAACTGAATTCCAAAGTCTACCGACAGGCAAAGGAACTCAAAAGCGACAATGCTAATCTGATCGCCCGGGTTTGTTATCTGCCTCACACGAATGTGGTAATGGAAGTGGAATTTCTTCCTTCCATGAAAGACTGTATTCCAGAAGATCTGCCGCTGTCGCCGCAGCTTCCAAAAAGCTGGAAAGATTTCGCCATTCAAATCAATAATAACGTCTATCAGCTTCCTCTGCCCATGAGCGCCCTGCTTGCCGATGGATGGACATACGATGATCCGGCAGACAGCCAGATCATTTTAAAAGGCGTGGATGAATGGAATACTTATGATCAGGAAAATCATATTACTCTGACCAACGGCCGTGACCAGAAGCTGTCCGTCTCAGTCATCAACACGGCGCGGGAAGATATTCCCATGGAAAAAGCTGTCGTCAGAGGACTGTACGTCCACAACAGCAATCTGGATTACGCCGGCACGGATGTGATTCTTCCCGGCGAACTGATGATATACTGGAACACTTATGAAGATGTCATCGCCCGATATGGACAGCCCTCTGATCCACAGATGGCAGAAGAAGGAATGCTGTGTTATCAAACCGGCGAAGACAGCCGTCTGCTGCTGACCTTTGACAGTGATCATTTTCTGGCCAGCATCTCCATCGAGAATCTGAAACTCTGACCAGGACAGCCGTTACAGCACATAGACCATATCGTACCAATCCTCTCTTCCCCAGGAGGAGCCGGACAAACCACAGTTTTGAAATCCCATTTTCTCATACATGGTGATTTTCTCCTCCAGGCAGGTCAGAATCAGCCTTTTTCTCCCGTTTTTGCGCTCCCTGCGGATATACCGGGCCATCAGTTCTCCAGCCAGTCCCTGCTTTCTGTACTGCGGCAGCACGGCCAGTCCCAGCAGCATGATATTTTCTCCCCGGGGACGGTACAGCTGTGCATTTTGGAAAAATTCGTCTTTAAACGCATGCTCATCCGTCGAAAGCCCGTTCAAAAAACCCGCCAGCTTTCCCGTCTCGCGATCCACCGCCACCAGAAACAATTCCGGCGCTTTTCGCGCACGCTCCCGCATCATTACTTCCGTACATGCTTCCTGTGGAGGAAAGCAGGCCTGCTCAATCTGTGCCGCCTGCCCCGCCTCGTCTTCCCGGATGGTGCGAAATTCAAACCGTTTTTCCAGATCCTTTACCGATTGATTTTCTGATTTCAATATTTGTCCTCCCTTCAAAGATGCCCCATCACGTACAGAAAAAAAATCCGCCCGCTGCGGCTGTCAGTCCGATCACAAGGAAGAGAACGCCCAGCGCCATCATCCCTCCGCCTTTTTGCAGTTTCAGGATAAACTCCCGTGGATTTTCGGAATTGACATGGATTTCCATCTGCGACCCCACTTCTGCCAGCTGTCCCCTGCCAAAATAAGAATCCACTTTTTCCTCATAAGCCACCCCATCCACAACATACTGAAGGATCGGGCTGAACACAGGCGTCTTTCGCCTGCTATTGTAATGTCCCGGTGTAATCTCATCCGCCACCATCACGCCGGTTTTCTTCTGTTTATAATCCACCACCGTGGCCAACACTTTCCGGCTGCAGCGTTTCCACTTCCTGCTTTGTCTCCATCCAATCCACAGAAAGCAGATACCAATGATAAAAAACACAAGAAACAGCGACCCGAAACTGACGGCTGCCATAAATTTTGCTGTGAAACCATTTTCCGCCAGGTAAGTCGCGCCTGACAGCACCCCGATTTCCGCCAGGACACCGACCCCCAGCATGATCAGAGGAACCATCCTCTGTCTGCCCCGCAGACCGGCAATATACATGGACGCCAGAGGAATATAAATAAAAATTGCTCCCACCAGTCCCATAATGCCGATCAGGTAATGGGAAGTCAGGAAAAGAAGCGCTGCGAAGGGAACCCACAGCACAACACACAGAACCGCCGTCACTCTTTTCCCCAAAGGCAGTTCTTTCAGATTCACGGAATAGTGATAATGAAAATTGGATTCTCCTTTAAAATAACCTGACATAAGATCACCCTCCCTCCTACTTTTTTGTTAGTCTCATTGTACCAAAAAGAGCCCGGCTTTGTCAGCCGGACTCTTCATTTTTTTCAAATCATCCCACTCCGAAATCCGTGATCTCATACAGCACTTCCACATCGGGATCATCCAGCAGCCACCGGTACTCCTCCATAAACCACTGTACCAGTTTCTCATCCCGCCGGATGGGTGTGGTATTATTATTGAAAACGTTTACCGTCCCGTGTTTAAAGTACTTCTTCATCATCGAAATGTCATTGCAGATCATCTCTTTCGTCTGTCCTTTTATGCCTACCATCAGACAGATGGAATCAAAAAAAGCGGCAGCCTCCTGCGGCTTACGAAAATCCGCATGTTTATTCAGGACTCTTTCCCGAAAGTCATAATCAAAGGTTTCCACACCCATTTTGTAGGTAACCGGTATTCCAAAGAAATCCCGCATCTCCTGCAGACGGTTCCGATAGATCCAGTGGCTTTCAAAGATCAGCCTGGCGATGTTTTTTGTGCGGATCACTGCGCGGATATCTTCCAGTGTTTCCCGGGGAAGCTCAAAACAGCTTCCGGAATTGATGACCTCCAGCACGCCAAAAGTTCCTGTCACCTGATCCAGTACCTGCCGGTTCTGCTTTATCATTTCTTTTTCGTCCCGTCCGTTATCGTCGATATAATCACAGAAGGTACATTTTCCCCAGGCACAGGGAAACGCCCGCAGCAGCACGATTTCCCGGGGATTTTTTTTCGTAATCACACTGTATCGTTCCATGTTTCACTCACTCCCTGTCATTCTTTGCCGCAGCTCGCCCAAAATCCGCGGCAGCAGCAAACTCACCGCAAAAACCGCAATGCAGCGATCCGCATAATCTGTCAGAAACTGCACCACGAAAATGCTGCCGGTCAGCCCAAGCGGCGTCCTGGCCAAAAGCTGTACCAGTATCGTGGAGCCGGAAGAGGTGACGCCGCCAAATAACGCCGCATTGATCAGCGAACTTACAATTGTCCCCGGAACCGTAATCCCCAGGCCGGCCAGAAGCAGCCCAAATCCTTTCACTTTTCTGCCATGAAGCAAAAGTCCGCTTACCATTCCGGTAATCATCCCCACCGGCGCAAAGTAAATGGAATAGATATCTCCTGCCATCCCCATCACCAGGCCGCTCAAAAGACTGGGCAGCAGGCCGAACCAGGGACCCAGAAGAGCGCCTATAAGGACAGTGCCGATACTGTCCAGATAGACCGGCAGCCGCAAAAGCAGCGCAATCTGTCCGCCGGCGATATTGATCACCACCGCCATGGCCACAAGACAGATCTGCCAGGGACTGATCTTTCTCATCCTTTTCTCTCTCATATCACCCTCGCCTCCTGCCTACAGCTGCTCCAGACAGGACAGTTCCTCTTTCGCCCACCGCGTCCCGTCTTCCTTTCTCAGAATCCTCGTCAGGAAAAAGCGCATGAATCTTCCAGCATCCGTCTCGGTCAAAACCAGGCTGTTCGGCTCTTTTTTCCAGAAATTCATGGAATCCACCACCGTCTGCCCCCGGCAGATTCCTTCCGTCTCCACTTCCACATAACGTTCGATTCCGCTGCATAAAGATGGATCCAGGAAATAAGCCACCGCCAGCGGATCATTGATGACGCATCCGATGATCCCTTCATATTCCCAGTGAAAGTCCATATAAAAGCCAGTCACTTTCCGGACGAATGCCCCCGTCTTTGGATCCAGTCTTTCCATATAAGACAGCAGATTGGGGGTAAGCACAATTTTCCTGGTAACGTCCAGCCCTGCCATTTCAATCTTTTTCCCGGCATCGGCAAACATCTGATAACAGATGCGGGCGGCCTTTGGATCACACCAGTAGTTATACTCTGCCACCGGAGAACAGTTTCCGTGACTTTTGAAATTTCCTCCCATGGATACCAGTCTGGACACCCTGCCAACCAGTTCCGGCCTTTTCAAAAAAAGACGGGCCAGATTAGTCAGCGGACCCAAAGCAATAATCGAAATTTCTTCCTTTTCCAGTTCTCCCTCCAGAAAGTCCACCGCTGATTTTTCCGGAAATACTCCGGGAATCTCCGGCAGAAAGCTCTCTCCTAATCCGTCGCTTCCATGGGTGTCCATGGCATCCACGTATTTCCCCTTCAGCGGAACCATCTCCCCGATATAAACAGGAATATCCAGACACCCTGCCTGTGCAAGGGCCTTTCTGGCGTTTCCGGCCCCCATGTCCGCCGGCACGTTGCCGGATACCGTGGTAATCCCCACGATCTCAAGTTCCGGTGACGCAGCTGCCAGCAGCAGCGCCAGCACATCATCAATACCCGGATCACAGTCTATAATCACTTTCGGCATAAAAAAACCTCCTGGTGAATTCACCTTTCCTGCGGCACGATTCCTCCACAAAAAAGGCATGCTTCCTCAGAAGATACCTGTCTGCCTAGTTTTTTATACTGGGAGGGTTTCGAACCAGTTATTATGAAACTTTCTGTAGTATAACAAATAACAGCTCCCTGCGCAAGAGCAAGATACGACCTGCCGTCTGTTCTCTATTGCGCCCCCGTCTGAAATAAGATATAATGTGGAAAAATGTACATTTCATGCACACGGAGGCAGTAAAATGGGAGTTACACAGGCACAGATCGCCAAACTGGCCGGCGTTTCCCGCGGCACAGTGGACCGGGTCATCAACCGGCGCGGCCACGTTGATCCCGCGGTCGAAGCAAAAATCCGACAAATTGCAGAAGAACTGGGCTACGAACGCAACCGGGCCGGCAGCATGCTGGTGCGCGCCCAACGCACCTGGCAGCTGGGCGTGATCGTCCAGTCAGCAGAAACCCCCTTTATCCGGCTGGTATTGGAAGAGCTGCACAAAGCGGAACAGAAACTGCGCAAAATGAATGTGTCGCTGACAATCCTGGAACGGGAACATTTTCAGCTGGAACAACAGCTGAAAGATCTGGATGACCTGGAACAGGCCAAAATGGACGGCATCGCACTGATGCCCGTGGAAGACGAACAAATCCTGGAACGTATCGACGCTCTCTGGGCCAATAACATTCCGGTAGTTACCTTTAATACGGATACCCCCGGCTCCCGGCGGCTTTGCTACGTGGGCCAGGACAATTATCTGAGCGGCCGCGCCTGTGCCGGCCTGATGAACATGCTGCTGGGCGGACAGGGCAAAGTACTGATGCTGTCAGGCCATTTCTCCAGCTTCTCCCACCGGCGGCGTATCGACGGTTTCCAGTCGGAAGTCCACTCCCTCTACCCCGGACTGACGCTGCTGCCCCTGGAACGGGGCAATGACGACCGTCAGATTTGCTACGACTGTGTACATCGTGTGCTTAATGAACATGATGATGTCCGGGGCATCTATCTGGCCGCCAACGGACAGGCCGGCGTCTGCGACTGTCTGCGCGACCTGGGCAGACAAGAAAAAGTTCATTTCATCTGCCATGACCTGCTGCCGGATACGCTGCGCGGACTAAGGGACGGCACCATTGATTTCGTCATAGACCAGAACGCTTCCATGCAGGCCATCCGTCCTCTGGAAATTCTGACCGAATACCTGCTCTCCGGCGAAAAGCCGGAAGAAGAACAGCTGCTGATGCCCATCGATATCCGCACCATGTATAATATTTAACATCACCGCAAAAGCCGCTGCTTCCACGCACCGGCTTTTCCCATGTGCAATGTGCATTGCACATGCCTTGTGTCCGTTTCTGGTAATATTATCTAATATCCGTTTCTTTTTGTTGTCTATTTCGATGAATGTGTAATTTTCTTTGCTTTCCCCCTTGTATTTTCTCTGATCAGTGCTATAATCAAATCATAAGATGTTCACGTGCACACGCTTATGTTCCTGTACTTATCGCCGTTATAAAAGTATATTTTCATGTGCATTGTGCATTTCAGTTCAAAAAAGGAGGATTTCATTATGTCATTACAGATTGCTGTTATCGGCTGCGGCATGATCGGCCGCGAACACATCGAGCGTATTCAGAACCGCATCCGCGGCGCACAGGTTGTCGCCGTATGTGATGTATTTGAGGATGGAGCAAAAAAAGCAGCTCAGATCGCCGGCGAAGGCACAAAAGTTTACACCGATTTTCACCAGGCCATCAATGACCCGGATGTAAACGCCGTTGTCGTTACCACACCCGGCGCTTTCCACAAAGATCCCATTATCGCTGCCATCCAGGCCGGCAAACCGGTATTCAGTGAAAAACCGCTGGCAAATACCGCCGAAGACTGCAAGGCAGTTGTAGACGCCGAGATGGCTTCCGGCAAACACCTGGTACAGGTTGGCTTTATGCGCCGTTATGACCGCGGTTACCGTCAGGTAAAAGAACTGCTTGACTCCGGCAAATTCGGCGCTCCCATGGTACTGAAATGTACTCATCGCGCAGACGGTGTTGCTCCGGATTATACCACTTCCATGGCAGTGACCGACACCGCTATCCATGAAATCGACGTACTGCCCTGGCTGATCAACGATGAATGGGATGAAGTACAGTGCATCATGCCGAAATCCTCTTCCAAAGCCCATGAAGGTCTGAAAGATCCTCAGATCATGATTATGAAAACCAAAGGCGGCATCGTAACTGTTCTGGAAGTCAACGTTAACTGCGGCTTCGGTTACGATATCAACTGCGAAGTAGTATGCGAAAACGGCGTGGTAAATCTGCCCTGCCCCTCCTTCCCGACAGTACGTTACGCCAACCAGGTTTCCACAAAGATTGAAGATAACTGGATCCTGCGGTTCATCGATTCCTATGATATCGAAATTCAGGACTGGGTAGACCATGCGCTCAAAGGCGAGACAGGCGGCTCCTCCGCATGGGACGGCTACGTTGCCTCCATCACCGCTGATGCACTGGTGAAATCTCAGACCACCGGTCAGGCAGAAAAAGTTGTCACCGGCGGAACACCGGATTTCTATAAAAAATAATTTCTTTACTCAATAACACGCCCCTCCCGGCAGACTGCCAGGAGGGGGCTTTTATTTTTCTTATTCCCACTCAATGGTTCCGGTGGGCTTTGGAGTCAGATCAAAGCAGACCCGGTTTACGCCCGGCACTTCCTTTGTAATACGCTCTGTGATGTGCTGCAGCAGGGCAAAGGGCACATCCTCCACCGTAGCGGTCATGGCGTCTCTGGTGTTTACCGCACGCAGGATCACCGGCCACTCGAAGGAACGCTTGCCTTCCTTTACGCCAACAGACTTGAAATCCGGAATAACCGTGAAGTACTGCCATACCTTTCCTTCCAGACCGTTCTTCGCAAACTCTTCCCGCAGAATCGCATCGGACTCCCGAACCGCTTCCAGACGGTCTCTCGTGATGGCGCCAAGGCATCTTACGCCCAGACCCGGCCCCGGGAAAGGCTGACGATAAACCATGCCATCCGGCAGGCCCAGCGCTTTTCCCACAACCCGCACTTCATCCTTGAACAGAAGCTTCAGCGGCTCCACGAGGCTGAACTGCAGATCCTCCGGCAGACCGCCCACGTTGTGATGGGCTTTCACACCGTCGCTTTCCAGGATATCCGGATAAATCGTTCCCTGCGCCAGAAACTCGATTCCCTCCTGCTTTCTGGCTTCTTCCTCGAACACCCGGATGAATTCAGCGCCGATAATCTTACGCTTCTGCTCCGGATCCTCCACGCCTGCCAGCTTATCCAGGAACCGGTCGATGGCGTCCACATACACCAGGTTGGCGTCCATCTGGTTGCGGAACACCTCGATCACCTGTTCCGGTTCTCCCTTTCGCAGCAAGCCGTGATTTACATGAACGCATACCAGCTGTTTTCCGATGGCTTTGATCAAAAGCGCGGCCACAACAGAGGAATCCACGCCTCCCGACAGCGCCAGCAGCACCTTCTTGTTACCCACCTGTTTCTGAATAGCCTCAACCTGCTCGTCGATAAAAGCCTGCGCCAGCGCATCCGTGGTAATACGCGCCATATCTTCCGGACGTTTGTTGTTATCCATTTTTTATCTCTCCTTTTTTGTAAAATTAAAAACCGCATGTTACCTTCGATTTTCACCTTACCGCTTCTTCCAGGGTAACTTATGCCCTATATTATAGAGGAAAATTTCCGGCAGAGCAACTGCTTTTCAACGCCGGTTCTACTGATTTACCAGCCGCTTCCATCTTTCATTGTTCTTCAAAAAGCCGCAGATTTCTTCGTCCCGGAAGCATTTTAGCAGATTTTCCTTCAGCTCCGCGACGAATTCTTCACTGACTTCCTTGAACTCCATATGTTCATA
>HHCFR05603__coassemble_354_pt1 | contig 73805 bp, 77 predicted proteins | sample HHCFR05603__metabat2_high_PE_015 | metagenome-assembled genome bin HHCFR05603
TTTATCGGCAAAATTGATTAAATGACACCAATATTTTTAACTATGTGATACCGGTACTGCCATGCCAGACATGGTAAATATCATTGCTATCAGTAAAATTTTCCTCGTATCTATAGATTATCTGATTCATGATGATATAGAAGTCAGGGAATCCCAGAAAAAAATTAATTTACCATCACATAATAATAAGAAGAAATTTACGATCGTTTTTTTCTTTATCTTTCTCTTACTGGCTCTCCTTTTTTGGGGAATCCGTCAAAATGCTGTTGGAACTATGATACTTTTTCTTCTTATAGCAGGAACGGCATTATTAATTATTTTTATTATCCGTCTGATTATGAAAGCTTTGAAATCTAAAGAATCATATTGATTTCCGTTTAATAGATATCTGAAAAACAAAACAGCCCGGAAAGCTTGCTTTTGCTTTCCGGGCTGTCTTCGCGTCAAGAAATCACATCCGTCAGATCACCCTGTCAGGCCAGGTCTATCAGTTCCTGTGCCATGGAAACCAGATCGCTTCTGGTTACATTTTCATCATCGGACTGAAGGCTATAGGAGACGCCGTCCTTTTCCCAGGCAACGGTTTTTACCTCAGAGACAGAAACATCTGCCGCTCCGTAGCTGAATACGATGTCCCCGGCTTCTGCCGCTGCCTCGTCTTCTTTTGTCATTTCATAATCGGCCGGAACCAGCTTATTGGTGTACTGGTTGTACTCAAGAGTGATGCCCTGGTAATCCAAATCCTGGACGCTTCCCATCTCCTGTACTCCGTCCGCTTCGATCATATCTTTCACAGACTCGTCTTTCACATCCAGGTTCACATGGCTTTCATCCTTCCTGTAATCAAAACTCAGAGACTGGAATTTCGCCGCGGCATTTCCTTCTGCATCCTCTAAAGCGCCGTCCACCACCACGGCTCCTTCAAAGGAAAAACCGTTCTGGAAGGTTTCCACCAGTTTCGGCGAGATCCCGATCTCCTGATCGATCTGTTCCGCCGTGGGGAATTCGGTGAAGGTTGGCTCTGAGCTGGAAGAACCGGTGATGCTTACGATCTTTCCCGCCGCAAACACTGTGGTTCCCAGAACCATTGTGGCCGCCGCTGCAATCACAACCCCTTTTTTCCAACTGAATCTTCCCGTAAGTCTGCTCATATTATCCTGCTCCTCTCTTTCCGGTAAATGCATCAATGTGGCATTTACCTTGTCATGAAAACTTTCTGGTACCGCCGGAAAGGTATTTCCCCAATCTGTTTTTTTCATATTGCACCCCACCTTCTAAATATTTTTTCAGCATGTCCCGGCCTTTCGCCAGTCTGCTCTTTACAGTGCCGGAAGGGATACTCAGTGTTTCTGAAATTTCATTCACCGAGTAGCCTTCTATATAATAGAGCACTACAACTATGCGGATCTTAGGCCTCAGACGACGGATAGCCTGATAGAGTTCCGAGTAATCTTCCCCTTCTTCCGTCATCTCATGTTCCGCCCATTTTTCCCAGGGGACCGTGATTCTGGCCTTTCGCAGCTGACTGTAACATTCGTTGATTACGATGCGGGTCAGCCAGGTTTTGAAGTAGGACTCCTCTTTCAATGTATTCAGTTTTTCATATGCTTTTAAAATTCCTTCCTGAACAGCATCCTCACACAGGGTATCATTATGGAGAATCGTCTTTGCCACATGATACAGAGTCGTTTCCGCCGCCAGTACATTCTCCGCAAAAGTTTTTTTATTCACTGGAACATCCTTACCTTTCCAAGTATCCAAACAAATCATGGCGCCTTTTTTTGTTTTACATTAATTAGATGCAGCAGATTCCCATCGGGTTCGTTTTTTTCAGTATACCAGAAAAATATTTTCCATCAAATCTGATTGTAAACAGAAACCGCATCCAGGATATGAAAGGGTTCCGTCTCATGATTTCCCTCAGCTTTTGCCGTTACCAGAATATATTCTTTTCCGTGAATCCTGGCCAGACTTGCCAGGCACAATCCCGCCTCTTTGGTATAGCCTGTCTTTCCTCCGAGAATTTCTCCATCTGCTGTCTCTCTGCCCTCTAAAGACTGAAACATGGTACTGTAAAACGTAAAGCCTTCCGGATGCAGATTGGATGGCCTCGTACTGTAACGCCTGGCCGTAAATACCGTGCGAAAAACGTCGTTCTTCAAGGCGTATCTCAGCAAAATGGAGATATCCTTTACGGTTGAATAGTGATCCGGGTCCTGAAGCCCGGTTGAATTGGTAAAATGAGTATTCTTCATTCCCAGTTCCTTGGCCTTTTCATTCATCATGACGGCAAACTGTTCTTCCGAACCTGCAATCCGATCGGCAAAAGCAAGACAGCATTCCGCCCCCGAAGGAAGCAGTATACCATACAGCAGATCCTTCAGCCTGACCTCTTCTCCCGGCTGGAAGCCCGCCATAGAAGCCCCCTGTTCATACAAGGACGGAAAAATATCTTCCGGCAGCGTAATGATTTGATCCAGATCTTCCGTATTCTCAACAACAAGAACCGCCGTCATGATTTTGGTAAGGGAAGCCGGATAAATCCTTGCATCCCCGTTATGTACCGCGATAACCTGTCCGGAATCCAATTCCGTCAAAATTGCATCCGGACTGTACAGATGATTCAGATCTACGCCAGGATTTCCGACCAGCGGCGGCTTTACGCTTCGGTCTATCAACACGGCCAGAAAAATTCCCAGCAGAACTGCCAAAATCAGGAACAGCTTCTTTTTCTTCCTCCGATATCTTCTCTTAAGCTTCCTATCCACTTTTTTCATCGATAACTCACCCGCCTTTTCTACCTATTAGACGTCTGAGCTCTCCCTCTGGTTCAATCTTTCAAATCATCCAGCTTTTCAAAATAACTTTTTCTGTTTTGGGCCGGTAATACACCAAAGAATTACACAAAAAAGAGACTGAGTTCTTGGATTTCTCAAAGAATTTCAGTCTCCTATATAAAAAGTGCCGCAGACCGGAATCGAACCGGTACGAAGTTTAACCCTCGCAGGATTTTAAGTCCTGTGCGTCTGCCAGTTCCGCCACTGCGGCTGGTGGATGGAGAAGGATTCGAACCGTTTTGGTTTTGGACCATAAATATTTCGGCTCTCTTTTCTGCTCCTCAGTGGATGGAGAAGGATTCGAACCTTCGAAGGCGGTGCCAACAGATTTACAGTCTGCCCCCTTTGGCCACTCGGGAATCCATCCATACATATCCTGTCAGAAACGATATACGTTCTGACAAGATATATTTATACCATATTTTCCGGAAGATTGCAAGCTATTCTTTGTGATGCAGGATCACTGCCGACCGGGGTTTCATCCGGATACGCAGGATTCCGGCAATCACTGTATGGAGAACTCTTTCCTCCGAGTATCCTTCCGAATCTGTTTGGAAAATCTGTCTCATGATTTTATTGCGGATATTGTCCATACCCAGTTCCCAGACCGGCACTTCCACTTCCGTCTCTTCCCCGCGGCTGTTGATCACCACGGCGATCTGCTCCTCCATGGAAAACCGGCCATAGGCCAGGACGTCCTGTTCGTAAAGCATCTGTTTCAGAGAGCCTTTTCGTAGTACGTCGTACCGTTTATGCAGAGCAATGATTTTTTTATAAAAAGCCAGAAGTTCTTTGTCCTCGTACCCCCAGGGATATGTCCTGCGATTATCGGGATCGGTAAAACCGCATACGCCCGCCTCATCTCCGTAATACAGCGTGGGCGCCCCCGGCCAGGTCATCTGAATGACCACCGCCTGCCGCAGAACCGCCGCGTCGACTCCCTCCGCGGCCGCCTCTGAACCCAGGTGATCCACCCGTCCCACTTTATGGTTGGTCCTGGTCAGAAAACGGGAATGATCGTGATTATCCAGCTCATTCATCGCCGTATAAAGAGATGGGCCATAAAAGCGGGCCATATTGTAGCGCATGGCGTCCGCAAAGGATTGGCCGTTCCCCAGCAGATCCGGACGGTATTCATCGCTGTGCTTTTCCATACCGGTCAGAAACCAGGATACTGGCTCCATAAAGGCGTCATAGTTCATCACCGTATCCCATTCATCTCCCTGCAGCCAGGAATAGGCATCTCCATAATGTTCCGCCAGAATCAGGGCATCCGGATTCGCTTCTTTCACCGCTTTTCGGAATTTTTTCCAGAAACGGTGATTGTAATCGGCGCTGTGCCCCAGATCCGCCGCCACGTCCAGCCGCCAGCCGTCCACATTATAAGGCGGCGATACCCATTTGCGGGCGATATATAAAATATAATTTTCCAGCATGGGAGAGGCTTCATAGTTCAGTTTGGGAAGCGTATCATGTCCCCACCATCCGTCATAAAACTCATTGTAAGGCCAGGCGTGTTCATTATTGAACTTGAAAAACGTATGATAGGGACTGTCTGCCTCAATATAAGCTCCTTTTTGATAATAATATTCATTCTCATAGATCCGTTCCCGATCCAGCCATTTATTAAAGGAACCGCAATGATTAAACACACCGTCCAGGATCAGCTTCATGCCTCTTTCATGCAGCTTTTCTACCAGTTCGATGAGCAGCTGATTGCTGGCTTCCAGATTTGCCAGCCCCGTCACTCTCCTGATGTACCGCCCGGCTTTCGTATTATCCAGCTCGCCTTCATCCAGCAGCCTTCCCTCGTCTTCCACGATTTTCCCATAGTGGGGATCCACGTAATCGTAGTCCTGGATATCGTATTTGTGATTGGATGGAGATACGAAAATCGGATTCAGATATAACACTTCCACGCCTAGATCCTGCAGATAATCCAGTTTATCCAGGACGCCCTGCAGATCGCCGCCATAAAAGGATCGTACATCCATGGCTTTTGGCATGGCCTCCCAGCAGGCTTCCCTTTGCACCTGCTCGCCGATATAGGCATATTCTCCCGTCAGGACATCGTTGCTTTTATCTCCGTTGCAGAAACGATCCACGAAGATCTGATACATCACCGCCCCTTTAGCCCAGTCCGGCGTGGTAAAACCGGGAACGATGCCGAAGGCATACTGCTCGTTCAGGTCCCGGGTCACTCCCAGTTCATTATAATAGCAGGTCAGCTTCCCTGCCTGTATTTCAAAAAAATAATGCAGCGTTTCATTTCCCAGCACAACTTTTGTCTCATAATAATCAAACCCGTTTTTTGTGCCGGCCACCTGCATTCTCCTTCGGAGCGCACCGCTGATCAGATACACTGCATCAGCATTATTTCTTTTTGTTCGAAAACGGATGGTGACGGTATCACCGGCGCCGGCGCCGCATGGAAACTGATAATATTCCGACTCGTCACTGTAAAGAGCGCTTTTATTCAGCAGCGGTCTCACTTTATGAATATAATTCAGCCGGCTTTCCAGTTCACTGTAATGTTTTAAATCCATCTGACTACTACCCTTCTGATTCTTTCCGCTTTTTCTATTCTATCTCAATACGCCTATATAATCAACACTTTTTCCTTCGAGCAAAAAAGACAGCCTGTTACAGCTGTCTTTTAAGAGAAGGTATTTCTTCTTTGGGGTGTAGCAAAAACTATATAATGTATTGGGGGGTTGTTACATTTTGTATTATAACCCATGTGCGCCAAAAAGTGTGCACAAACCTTACAAAATTTTATCTGCTTTTTTATCAGTTTTGCACAATCTCCCGCTGTTGAAACAGGGATTCAAACTCTTCGCGGCCTACTTTTTCTTTTTCCAGCAGCAGTTTCGTACAGCTGTGAAGCACATCCTCATGCTCCTGCAGAATCGCTTTCGCCTTGTCATAGCACAGGTCGATCAGTTTTTTCACCTCGCTGTCGATCTTCGCCGAAACATTCTCACTGTAGCCTCTTGCATGGGCCAGATCACGGCCGATAAACACTTCGTCCTGATCGTCGCCGTAGGCGACCAGCCCCACTTCAGCGGACATACCGTATTTTGTCACCATCGCTTTGGCAATGGCCGTCGCCTGTTTGATATCCTGGGAAGCTCCGGTGGTAATATCATCGAAAATCAGTTCTTCCGCAATACGTCCGCCCAGGCAAACCTCGATATTCTGCAGCATCTGTCCTCTGGTATTGAACATTTCATCCTTCTCCGGAAGACGCATGGTATATCCGGCCGCCCCAAGTCCTGTGGGAATGATGGAAATCGTATAAACCGGATCGATATCCGGAAGCACGTAACACAGGATCGCATGGCCCGCTTCATGATAGGCGGTGATCTTCTTCTCCTTATCAGAAATCACCCGGCTCCTTTTCTCCTTTCCCACTCCGACCTTGATAAAGGCCTCCTTGATATCCTTCTGGATCAGATAGGGACGTTTTTCCTTGGCCGCCAGGATCGCCGCCTCATTGAGAAGGTTCTCCAGCTCCGCCCCTGTGAATCCGGCCGTCGTCTGTGCTATCTGTTTAAAATCGATGTCGTCTCCCAGCGGTTTCCCGGCCGCATGGACTTTCAGGATTTCCTCCCTGCCTTTTACATCCGGCGCTCCCACAACCACGCGGCGGTCGAAACGGCCCGGACGCAGGATCGCAGGATCCAGGATATCCACCCGGTTGGTAGCCGCCATCACAATGATTCCTTCATTGACGCCAAAACCGTCCATTTCCACCAGAAGCTGATTCAGCGTCTGTTCTCGTTCATCGTGACCTCCGCCCATACCGGTGCCCCTTCTTCTGGCCACCGCGTCGATTTCATCGATGAAAATGATACAAGGGCTGTGACGCTTTCCCTCTTCAAACAAATCCCGCACCCTGGACGCTCCCACGCCCACGAACATTTCCACGAAATCAGATCCGGAAATACTAAAGAAAGGCACACCCGCCTCTCCCGCCACCGCCTTGGCCATCAGCGTTTTTCCGGTACCGGGAGGTCCCACCAGCAGAACGCCTTTGGGAATACGCGCTCCCACTTTGGTGTATTTCTGCGGTTCCTTCAGAAAATCCACGATTTCCTCCAGATCTTCCTTCTCTTCATCCAGGCCCGCAACCTCTTTAAAGGTCACCTTTTTGTCTTTCTCTCCCAGCATAATGGCGCGGCTTTTTCCGAAATTCATCATCCGGGCATTGCTTCCTCCGCCGCCCCCGTTCATGGAACGGGTCATGAACAACATCAGAACCAGCACCAGTCCCACAGAAAGCAGCACCGGCAAAATAACATTCATAAAAGTGCTGTCCTGGGGAACATTATCCACCATCACTGGAATCTTGCTGTACTCTTCTTCCAGCCGTTCCTGTTCCGCCTTCACATCGCTGACGTTCAGATATCTGGTACCGCCGTCTTCCAGACGGAGCACCAGCTGTCCCGTGGGAGTCTGACGGTTCTGCTTCACCTCCACTGACACGATCTGTCCCGCATCCAGCGCTTCCTCATACTGGCTGTTGGTGTACGTGGCATCCCGTTCCGACTGGCTGGAAAAAAATACAAAACTGCTTATCAGCACCGCCGCCACAAGCACATACAGCAGCAGTCCTCTTGTTTGTCTGTTCAACGATGAAATCTCCTTTCGCTTCCTATTCTTCTCCCTCAATCACTCCGATGTATGGAAGGTTTCTGTATTTCTGTGCATAGTCCAGACCGTAACCCACCACAAATTTATCCGGGATTTCAAAACCGGTGTAATCCACCGTCACATTGTCCACCACACGGCGGTCCGGTTTATCCAGAAGGGTACACAGTCTCAGACTGGCCGGGTTTCTCTTCTTCAGTATCTCGATCAGATAGCTCAGCGTTCTGCCGGAATCGATAATATCCTCGGCAATCAAAACATCTTTGCCTTCCAGCGGTTCATCCAGATCCTTGCTGATCCTTACGACTCCGCTGGAGGAAGTACCTGCTCCGTAGCTGGACACAGACATAAAATCCAGGCTGACCGGGACGGTAATCCTTTTCGCCAGTTCACAGGCGAAAAATGCGCCTCCTTTCAGCACACAGATCAGATGAACGCTTTTTCCCGCGTAATCCCGGCTGACGGCCTCTCCCAGTTCCCGGATCCGCCGGTCCACTTCCTCTTCCGACAGCAATACGCTGATTTTATCCTTCATGCATGGTTCCTCCCTTTATCTTTATACGTAAAATATTTCCGGTATCTTCCCCTACCATGTAATTTGGGCTGAGACGGTATCCCACCAGCCAGACTACTTCCGAGCCGTCGGCTACCAGCAGGATCCGATCCCTCTCTTCCCGCGGAATCTTTTGGTCGATAAAAAAATCCTTTATTTTTTTTCTGCCTCCCTGCTTGTTGATCACAATATAATCCCCGGGAAGCCTGGTACGGATTACCAAAGTATCCTTTATTTTATCATAATCAATCCATTTCGTATACTTTTTTTGCGGAATTATTTCGCCGGTGTTCCCCATCAGCGCGGTTTCCAGCCAGAGTTCTCCCACTCCGGTACGCCCCGGAACCGTAAGCTGTATCCACACCGGCTCGTTATCTTTCTCCCATCCGTCACGGATATCCTTTTTTCTGAGCCAAATTCCCTGGTAAACCCGGCGGGCGATGATCCCGTAGGGAAGATTCAGACTTTTTCCCGTATCTTTCTCCCAAAGCGACAGGATATCGCATACGTGCACACGGGCAAAGTCCCGTTTTGTTCCCGCCGCCTCTTCCAGACATTTTTTTATCACCATCCGCTGAAACAGGGATTCCTGCCGGGACAGCTCCTCCCGGATCAAAAGGCCGCCGTCCCTTTTTTCCGTCGTGCCGTCCATCAGCTTCTTAGTCTGTTCCTCCAGGTAATCCCAGATCTGCGCCAAATCCTCCGCCGTCGACGCCATGTGCTCCACCGCTTTCTCATTGATGCGCCCGCAAAGTCCCGGCAGAATGCATCTGCGGATATAATTACGGCTGTAGGCCGTATCCTCATTGGTACTGTCTGTGCAGTAGGAAATCTGCCGTTCTTCTAAATACTGCTCAATTTCCTTCCGGTTCATACACAAAAGCGGGCGAATCAGTTCATTTCTCACCGGCCGCAGACTGCACAGTCCGCCGATCCCCGTCCCCCGCGCCAGATGATACAGCATGGTCTCCGCACAATCGTTACGATGGTGAGCCAGCGCGATTTTACTGGCCCCCCATTCCCCGGCCGTCTCGTAAAAAGCCTGGTAGCGCCGGATCCGGCCTGCTTCCTCCAGAGATATTTTCTCTTTCCCGGCGATATCCTTTATGGGAATACGATAGATTCTGCAAAAAATACCATGGGATTGACAGAGCCTGCGGACAAAGATTTCATCCCGCTCAGCCTCTTCCCCCCGCAGCATATGATTGACATGCACCACGGCAAAATCGATAGCCTGTTTTTCCTTCAGTTCCAGCAAAAGAAAGAACAGGAAGACAGAGTCGGCCCCTCCCGAGATTCCGGCCACGATCCGATCGCCCTTTTGAATCATATCATGCTGTCTTATAAATTCCCAGACTTTCTTTTGCATGTCTTTTCTCCTATTTTTTCCATACCCCCGCCACCAGAACCGTCATATCGTCGATCGCCCGGTAACCGCAGTAACTCATCACCTTTTCCAGGATGCACCTGCCGATCTCCTGAGGCTTGGAAGCATGTATCTGAAGGATGATCTCTTTCATGGTTTCTTCTTCCTTTTCTTCCGGCAGCGCATCCAGCACGCCGTCCGTCACCATGATCAGATAATCTCCGTCGTAAATCTTCTTGGCCGCCGTCTCAAAATCCATCTGCTGCACCAGCCCCGCCGCCAGACTGGAGGAGGATATCGCTTCCACCCACTGATCGCGCCGGATAAAGGTAGCCGCCGCGCCCGCTTTCAGGAATTCACACATCCCCGTATACAGATTCAGCGCGCAGATGTCCACCGTAGAGTACATCCCGTCTCTCCTTTGCAGGACAAGCGCGGAATTCAGCAGCTTCGCCGAAGTTTCCCTGGAAAATCCTGTCGTTAAAAACTGTTCCAAAAGCTCCACCACCGTTTCGCTTTCTCTGGACGCCTCCAAACCGGATCCCATCCCGTCGGAAAGGCACATGACAAACTGCTCTTCTCCCTGGGTAAAGGCATAATTATCCCCGGAAACGGTCTCCTTTTCCTTGGTAACCCTTGCCGCGCCGTACAGCACTTTATAATTGGTATCCTCCACAAACAGAACCGTACGGTTTTCACTGTTCACAATGGCGCGGCTGTCCCTGGCCGGCACCATTTTCCGCTCGCACAGTTCCGAGAGAATGGCGGCGATTTCTGTCACCGCCACGCATTGGCCGGATCTCACCCGCATGGTGATAAAAATCCGAAACTTTTCCTCCGGTGACTGCAGCATCCACATCTGCCGCACCAGGATATGGCGCTTGCGCAGGATTTTCTCCGCCCGCTGTTCCAGTTCCCCCGGCACAGTGGTAATATCATACAGATCTGCCGCCACTTTCTCGATGGTGCTGGCCACCTCGTTTAACTCCTCGGCCACCGCCAGCCTGTTTTCTGTCTGCCGGTTGTTCCAGATCAGATTCTGCCGGGCTGTCTGGAAGGCCTCTCTTAAATATTCCAGAAATTTTCCGGCATTGATACATTCCCCATACCAGTCCGCCTGGCGATGCAGCAATCTGTCCCGGTCATCTTCTTCGATCAGTCTGAGAAGATCGTACACTTTCTTATATGTAAGCGCTTCCTGCAGTGTCCAGCACCGGTTCTGCCCGGGACAATGACTGCACAGTTTCTCCCTGACCTCTTCAAAAATCCCTTCTGTCTCGCTTTGGCTCAAGTGCTCCCGCCGATAAGGCATGTGATAAAACGTATCTGCCAGCTTCTGTAGCGACCGGGCGTACTGCTCCATCCGTTCTTTCTGCGGATGGCAGTCATACACGGGATCATTCTTTTTTCTTCCCCAAAATACAATTTTTGCCATGTCCCGTATAATCAGTATGGCACTGATCGCGAGCATGGCAATGATGAAATCCTGCATCCGGCATAAACCCCCTTATGATTATACTCTCAGGGATTTATTATAGATGCTTTCCTATAAGAAACTTGTCAAACGCACACCGGCATGGAAAAGAACTTTTAGACAAAAGTGAGCCTAATCTGCTTCTTTAAAAATAATTTCGTTTTCCTTCACGAGACCGATTTTTTCTTTTGCAATTTTCTCCGTATATTCGTCGCTTTGTATATAATCCTGCATCGCTTCGATCTCTTTCGTTCTTGCTTTTTCGTCGTCGATCTGTTCCGCCAGCTCCTGCTGCTTCTGAGTATTGGCAGAGATTCTCTGCTGTACCGATCTTCCTTCCACATAGAGGAGTACCAGCATCATACACACTACCAGCGTGATGCCGATCATGGCAATCTTATTATATCTGCGGTTCCTTTTTGCAATCATCCGGCCGGATACTTTTTTTCTACTCATTAAACCTCACGACTTTCCAAAAAATCTACAAAAACACTTATACAAGGTGATTTTACATCGTAAAAAGCAAAATTTCAACCTTTTTGTAAAAAATGATATCGTCTTTTCGGCTGACAGCAAAAATTTTACGGCAAAGGACACCAGATGACGGCTGAACGTCCCGTGATACAAAACCATGCCCAGAAGCACTCCTGCAAAAATATACCATCGTAATATCCCACTGTTCTGTATATAAATCCGGGAAAACAAAAAGAATCCGCTGCCAATCCAATAGCACAGATCCTCTGTTATGACCCCAAAAGGCCGGTGGTGTATTACGCGGCGCAGGATGCGCAGCATATCATATCCGACTGCCATGATGATCCCGTAACCGACAGATTTTACAAACAGCAGCAGCTCGTCGCTAAGCTCCCTGTACATGAACTACTGAAACAGCCGGCGTACCAGGCTGCCTTTCTTTTTCTTTCTCTCCCCGGAGCCTTCGGAATACTCCAAAGTCCCAAAAATTCCTTCCAGATCAACCTCCCCTTTTTCCAGGCACAGACGGCTTACGTGCAGCTTTTCCCCGCGGATTGTCAGCATCCCCCTGGTGGTTTCCAGCAAAATGATTTCCGTATCAAAGGACACCACGTCCAGAACGCCTGAAACGCTGCCCGTCTCTCTGTCATGCAGATGCAGGCTGTGTTTTCCCTTCGCCTCTTCCATCGCCTTACCCCTTTCCAGCAGTATCTCTTATTCATTATATGGAAAGGGGCGCGCGGTTAGAACCCTGCCCCTTTTACAGGTACCGGTACAGGGTTTCCGCCTCTTCTTTTTTCACGGTTTCCTTCACATCCAGCACTTCCACCTTTACGCTTCGGGTACCAAACTGTATCTCCAGCTGATCTCCTTTCTTCACCGAAAGAGAGGCCCTGGCAGGAGCGCCGTTTACCAGCACCCGGCCCGCATCGCAGGCCTCATTGGCCACCGTACGTCTTTTAATCAGCCGGGATACTTTCAGAAATTTGTCCAGTCTCATAATTTTCCTCCGTATATAAAGGGGGGAGACAATTTCTTGTCTCCCCATCGTATCACTTATTATTTCTCATTTACCAGATCTTTTAAAGCTTTTCCCGCTTTAAACTTCGGTGATTTTGATGCCTGAATCGTCATGGTCTCGCCGGTCTGAGGATTTCTTCCTTCTCTGGCAGCTCTTTCGGATACTTCAAAAGTACCAAAACCTACCAGCTGGATTTTCCCGCCTTTTTTCAATTCAGCAGCAACCACGTCCACAAATGCTTTCAAAGCTGCTTCTGCATCTTTCTTGGATAATTCTGCCTGATCAGCCATAGCAGCAATTAATTCTGTTTTGTTCATGAGTATTCCTCCTCTGATCCTTTCCTGTGTTCTTACTTTGTCGAGTACGGGATTTCCGCTAATCCAATAAACCCTACCCAATATTTATATAACGTTTACCCAAGTTTGTCAAGAATATCTGCAAGCGCCTGCTCAGCATTTATCTTTCTTTTTGCGCAGATACGGCAGATCTCCATCAGAAGCTCTCCCACCGTCTCCTCCTCCGCGCCGCTTTGCGCTCCCGTCTCCAGGCTGTCCAGGAGTTTTCTGACGCTGTCAAAATTCTCTGTCATACTTGCGTTTTTATCGGCCTGCCCTTCCCGTTTCTTTTGTACCTTAACGGCCCGAAGCAGCGCCGGCAGACAGCGGGGAACGTCCGTCTGTCCCCGGTCTGCCCTTTTCTTCTTTTCCCGCCGCTTGATTTCCTCCCAGCTGGCCGGCACTTCGTCCGCTGTACAGGAAGAATCCTGGTCTTTGAACACATGGGGATGGCGGCGAATCATCTTTTCGCTGATCCCTCCGATCACATCGGAAAGCGTGAACAAGTCTTCCTCCCGGGCAATCTGACTGTGCATCACCACCTGCAGCAGCACGTCTCCCAGTTCCTCGCAGAGGTTTTCCCAGGAACCGGTTTCCTCCAGGATGCGAATCCCTTCCACCGCTTCATAGGCCTCCTCAATCATGCAGGCGCGCAGACTCTCATGGGTCTGCTGCCTGTCCCAGGGACAGCCCTTATCGCTGCGCAAAGTTTCCACGATCTCCGCCAGATCATCCAGCGTATATGTCTTACCCATGGTGTTCTCCCGTCACATCATACTGTCAATCATCTCCAGAACGGCTTTCCCCATCGCCTCAGACTTCTGATCAGCGTCTTCCAGGGATGTCCCTTTGATGCCATAATAGAATTTTACTTTGGGCTCTGTCCCGGAAGGACGCACGCACAGCCATGCGTCATCGGTCAGATCATAATAAAGCACATTGGAGGAAGGCAGTCCTGTGGCCGTCACTTCGCCTGTTGCCAGGTTGGTAATAGTATCCTTTTTATAATCTCTGGCCGCCGTCACCTTGTATCCCGCAATCTCAGCCGGAGGATTCTGACGCAGACTTTCCATGATCTGCTGGATTTTTTCCAGACCCTCGATACCCTTCATGGTGATGGACTGGATATCATCCTTGTAATATCCGTATTTTTCATACATATCAATCATGGCGTCCCAAAGCGTCTTACCCTGGGTCTTATAGTAAGCCGCAGCCTCGCACAGCGCCATAGTTGCCACGATGGCGTCTTTATCTCTGGCATGGGTGCCGATCAGACAGCCGTAGCTTTCCTCAAATCCGAACAGATAGGTACCGGTATGGTTTTCCTCAAATCCAAGAATCTGCTGTCCGATGTACTTGAATCCCGTCAGCACTTCGATCAGACGGACGCCGTAAGCTCTGGCAATGGCATCAGCCATATTGGTCGTCACGATGGTCTTGATCAGCGCGCCGTCTTCCGGCAGTCCTTTTAACTCCTTCCTCTGCCCGATCTCATAGTCGGCCAGCAGGCAGCCGGACATATTTCCGGTCAGAGAGTGATACTCTCCCTGCTGATCCTTCACGTACACGCCCAGGCGGTCCGCATCCGGGTCTGTCGCCAGTACCAGATCTGCATCCACCTCTTTTGCCAGCGCCAGTCCCAACTCAAAGGCTTCTTTGGATTCCGGGTTTGGATAGCTGACAGTGGGGAATTCCCCATCCGGAAGCTCCTGCTCCTTCACCACGTACACATGCTTGAATCCCAGTTCGTCAAGAACCCGGCGGGCCGGTATGTTTCCGGTTCCATGCAGCGGGCTGTAGACGATCTTCAGTTCTCCCGCCATCTGACGGATGGCATCCATGTGCAGCACCTGGCTTTTCAGTCTTTCAATATAAGCGTCGTCCACCTTCTGTCCGATCACTTCATACAGTCCGGCAGCGATGGCATCCTCCTTGTCCATGGTTTTTACCTGATCATAATCCGTTACTTTTTTCACCTCGTCCATGATGCCGCTATCGTGGGGAGGCGTGATCTGCGCGCCGTCTTCCCAGTATACCTTATAACCGTTATACTCCGGCGGATTGTGGCTGGCTGTGATGTTGATACCCGCTATGCAGCCCAGCTCCCTTACCGCAAAGGAGAGTTCCGGCGTGGGACGCAAGGACTCAAAAATATACGCTTTGATTCCGTTGGCCGCCAGACATAACGCCGCCTCATTGGCAAATTCCGGTGACATCCGTCTGGAGTCAAAGGCAATGGCCACACCTTTTTTCTGTCCATCCTGGCTGATGATATAATTAGCCAGACCCTGGGTGGTTTTCCGAACCACGTAAATATTCATCCGGTTTGTGCCCGCGCCGATGATGCCTCTAAGGCCAGCCGTACCAAACTCCAGATCTTTGTAAAAACGCTCCTTGATCTCCTGATCATCGGCGGCAATGCCTCTTAATTCTTCCCTTGTTTTGTCATCAAAATACGAAGAATTCACCCATGATTCATACGTTTCTTTATAGCCCATATCTAACGGTACCTCCTACCTAAATCTTTTCCTCTATTATATCCCAAAGCGCCTGAAAAAGGAATCGGAAAAACATTTTTTTATAAATTCCGCCCAGCTGCAGCGCTGTTTTATCAATACGTCCAGCTTTTCCAGATTTCTGACTGAAATCCAGGGTTTGGAGCTGCTGGCATAGTGATTGACCAGCTTCCAGAATTTCCATGGATAGGAAAGACGCAGCCTTAGATTTTCCACCTCCTGTGCCGTCAGCGTTTTCTCCTGGTGATAAGCAAGGATCATATCCTGTCCCAGCGATACGTTCCAGTTATGTTTCTCGAGGATTTTTCTCATAAACTGAAAAAGATCCGCCGTCTGACAGTCATAATTCCATTTTTCATAGTTGACCAGCACCGGTCCTTTCTCCGTCATCAGAAAATTATGCTGATTGCAGTCTCCGTGGCAGACGCTGCCCCTCTCCCCTTCCTTTTCATACAGCTGCGCGTACCCGGAATGCTCCAGATCCTTCACCATCTTCTCCCCCTGCCAAAGGAAATCTGCCAGGCACTCCTGAAGCTTTCTTTCAAACTCATTTCTGTTTTTCTTTTTCCGGATATAGACGCCGGTTTTTCGAATCTCGCGGTTATGGCGGGAACATTCTTCCGACAGAGATTCTTTCCGGTATTTATTCACCGGCGGCAGACACATAACATTATGTAACCTTGCCATGACTTTCACACACTCCAGGATATCTCTCCTGGATTTCGTGTCGCATTCTCTGCCTTCAAACCAGTCCCTTACCACATAGGCGATCCCATCCCGATCCAGGGAAATCAGTTCCTCCTGCTGATTTTTCATAACACAGTCCAAAGGCAGCCCGCCGCTTTCCTTGATGTGAAGCTGCAGCCGGTAAAGCTGCTTTAGTTTTTCTCCGGATCCTTTGAATTCCCTGATAATTTTTGGTCCCTGCTTCGTCTCGCAGATGAGAGCGCCCCGCCCCCGGCGGGCGGCATCCGCTTCCAGTCCGTACTGCTCCAGCACGCTCAGCCCGTAATCATACATCCGCAGTCCCCCTAATCATGTTCTTTCTATCTTATGTAGAGGGCAGAAAGATTATACGCCGCGGTTTTTTGCTGCGTATGTTCAAAGTTGAATTTACTTTTTAAATGTGCTAAGGTAACGGATAGAAAAATGTCAAATTTTGGAAATTAACCATCGCACGCAGAGAGTAAAGACAGAGATGATAAGAGAATATTCCAACCAGAACGTATATGACGCGCTGCAGGACCGTCTGCAGTTTCTTTTTGAAGAATTCGACAATATTTTCATCTCCTTTTCCGGGGGAAAGGACAGCGGTCTGCTCTTGAACCTTCTGATGGACTACCGCAGGAAACATTATCCGGCCAGGAAGATCGGTATCTTCCATCAGGATTTCGAGGCTCAGTACACCGTCACCACAGAGTATATTGAACGTACCATGGAACGGTACAAAGACGAGGCCGAACTTTACTGGGTCTGTCTTCCCATGGCCACCCGTACGGCTTTAAGCAGCTATGAAATGTACTGGTATCCCTGGGACGACACCTGGCTGTTTCACTACGATTACAACAAACTGTATGACCTCTATTACAAGACCGGCCTGAAGCCCTCCCAGATGCGGATGGCCTCCCCCTTTAACGATTATTCCAAGGACGCTTTAAATATGTACCGGGTCATCGATCCTCAGATCTGGGTCAGACTGGTGGGAAGGGTGCGGGGCGCCAATTTCGGAGCCATCTACGGCCGTTCCAAAGCCATGGGATACCGCAGCGTCCGCCTGCCCGAGGGACACACCTGGAAATCCTACACTATGTTCCTGCTGGACACGCTGCCCACCCGGCTGCGGAACAATTACGTCAAGAAATTCAACGCCTCCATCCAGTTCTGGCACAAAACAGGGGGCGGCCTGGACGAAGAGACCATCCAGGAGCTGATCGACCACGGTTACCGCATCAAACGCAACGGCGTTTCCAACTACACGCTGAACAAAAAATCCCGGATCATCTTTCTGGATAAAATTCCGGACAATACCGATGATATTGCCACTACCAAGGATATCCCCAGCTGGAAACGGATGTGCTGCTGCATCCTGAAAAACGATCACATCTGCCGTACCATGGGCTTTGGCATGACCAGGGAGCAGCAACGACGGATCGACGCCATACAGAAAAAATATAAAAGTATCGAGGAGATGAATTATGGAGTTTAAAAGTCCCGTCTATCACGTAATCGCCGTGCCGGTGGAAAAGATCAAACCCAACACCTATAACCCCAACGCCGTGGCGCCTCCGGAAATGCGCCTCCTCTACGACAGCATCAAGGCCGACGGTTACACTATGCCCATCGTCTGCTATTACGACAAAGAAGAAGATATTTACATCATCGTAGATGGATTTCATCGGTACCGGATCATGCTGGAATACCGGGATATCTACGAGAGGGAGAAGGGAATGCTGCCCGTCTCCGTAATCCAGAAACCCCTGGATCAGCGGATGGCCAGTACCATCCGACATAACCGGGCACGGGGAAATCATAACGTGGATCTGATGAGCAACATCATCAAAGAACTGCATGAACTGGGGCGCTCCGACGCCTGGATCTCCAAACACCTGGGCATGGATAAAGACGAAATCCTCCGCGGCCGATGGCCTGATTCAATGCTTTGTTTCCATCAGCCAGTCCACCAAATACCACACCTGTATCCCATTGTAATTGCCCGGCGTTAGCCGGTCCATGGTTAAAATCACCTTCTCATAATTGTCCCGGATCTTTTCAAGGGGTCTGATCTCCCGCTCAAAGGTTTCCTGTGCAGTCATATCCGCTGTAACCTGGAAATATTGATATGCCCCCTGCTTCTGGGCAACAAAATCAACCTCTGCGTTTCCTGCTTTGCCTGCCGTTACCTTATACCCCCGACGCAAAAGTTCAAAATAAACAAGGTTTTCAAGAGAAAAACCCAGATCATAGTTTTTACGCGGAAGAATATAATTTCTCAGTCCCAGATCCACAATATACATTTTTCGGCTTGCCTTTAAAAGCTGTTTCCCGACAATGTCAAACCGCTCTGCCGGATAAAAGATAAAGGATTCCGTTAAGGCCTCCACATAATCTCCCACCGTATTGGGTGAGATTTTTCTGTCATTTGAAATCAGATAATTCGTAATACTTCTGACAGATACGGGATTTCCCACAATACTTGCAAGATATTTTGCAATTGTCTTTAACAGCGCAATGTCTGTAATTTTCCGCTTGGAAGGATCGCTTTTCTTCCTTGTCTGTCTGTCCTCGATATCTTTTACGATGACCGTATTGTAAATCCCCTCCAAATAAGTGCTTACTTTCTCATTGGTACGGTTCATCGCGGCAATATATGGCATACCGCCGTTTCTTAAATATTCAGGAAAGCCCTGTTCCGGTTCTAACCCTGTCATGGAAAGAAACTCCCTAAGAGACAGCGGAAGCATTTTAATCTCCACATACCGGCCTGTCAAAAGTGTTGCCAAATCTCCCGACAGCATATACGCATTGGAACCTGTAATATAGAGATCCACATCTGGCTTTACATATAAACTGTCTACGACCTTTTCAAAGGAAGACACTTTCTGAATTTCATCAAGAAAAATATACGTGATTTTTCCGCTGACCAGACGTTCTTTCAGATACTGATAAAGTTTCCTGTAATCCAGCAGGTCTTCATACTCCAGTTCCTCAAAGTTGATGAAAACGATTTGCTCTTGTGTGACTCCGTTTTCCTCCAGCCATCCCTGAAACTGCATTAAAAGTGTAGATTTTCCGCAGCGCCGGATACCTGTGACCACTTTGATCACCTGTTCATCTTTCCAGCTTATGAGCTGATCTAAATATTCTTGCCGTTGTACCAATGAAAATCACCTCCCCTGTTAATGTTCTCATTTTAGCACATACTATTCCTGTTATCAATATTTTGTTCCTATTTCGGAACAATAACCGTTTCCCTTGGAGCCTCAAAGCTTTTTTACAAACAACGCCCGGATCGCATTGAGGACGGCGCCGAGGAACTGAAAGCCCGCGATCCCGTGCGCTGGGTAGGGCTGATAAACACGCGGAAAGCGCAGGCTGTTCCCCGCGGCCTCTGTTTGTTTTTTACACTTCCGCCATATTTCCTGTCTTGTGTCCTTCGAGCAAATGAAATATAATGAAAAATATTGTCGGAGGTGCGAATATGGACTATATGACATGCAAAGAGGCAAGTGAGAAATGAGGATATTAGTTGTAGAAGATGATCTGACAATACAAGCACAGCTAAAAACCCTTTTGTCGGGCAATGGATATGAGGTTGACGCTGTAACTGACTTTGCAAGAGTAATTGAGCAGTTTAAAGCATTTGCGCCCCACCTTGTTTTATTGGATATAAAACTGCCAGAAAACAGCGGCTTTGAAATATGCTCACAAATCCGCAGCTTTTCTGATATTCCTATCGTGTTTGTGACAAGCTGCAATACCGATATGGATGAACTCAACAGTATTATACTAGAGGAGGAGCAATATGAAACTTGGTATTATTCGTTGTATGCAGACAGAGGACTACTGTCCCGGCACTACAGATTTCAAAGCAATAAAAAATAAAATCGGCGCATTCGCGGATGAAGATGATATTGAATTGGTGGGCTTTACCAATTGCGGTGGCTGCCCTGGGAAACGGGCAGTTCTTCGAGCCCGCCTGCTCAAGAGTCGGGGAGCGGATACGATCGCTTTTGCTTCCTGTATCAGCAAAGGGACGCCTATTGGCTATCCCTGTCCATTTGCCAAACGTATGAAAGAACTGGTACAAAAGGAAGTTGGTGAAGATATAAAAATCTTGGATTTCACTCATTGAGGGTGAATCAGGATTCCTCCACCCACTAAACGGGCAGACACCGATGGTATCTGCCCGTTATTCATGACAATAGAAAGTTTATGAAGCGAACTTTCCTTTGTTTCAAAATATAGGAAATGTACTCCTGTCCATAGGTACTCCTGCCAATTTTACGATCCGGTCCAGTCCGATGGCCGCAATGGTCACCACACTTTCCCCATGGATGAAATCCGTAGCGCTGGCATCAAAAAGAACATTTCCCTGGGCAGGAAATTCGTCGTCCCCGTCCCAGAACAGGAAGCGTACAGGAATACACGCAAAGGCTTTCAGTTCATAACCGGCATCAGACCAGGGCAGCTTCTTTCCTCCCAGCTTCTCACAGGCCTGGGACAGTTCTCTTACATGGCCGCTGAACATTCTGGAAAACGGTTCAATCACCCCTTCCTGGAAGGCTTTTGAGAAAGGCGAGGTATCTTTCAGCCGGTCAAACCGTACCCAGTCATCTTTGTAATGTGCCAAGGGTGACACATAGCCAAACAGGGTATAGACATTCAGCCTTTCATAGCAGGTCACTGGATCGTGATCGTCCATGGCGATGATCTTCCCGCTTTTTTTATGAACCCCAAGCCTTCTTTCAAAATGACAGATTGTCAGCCAGTCCCCTTCGTCTTTTAATTCCGGCAGCCTTTTTTTCACTTCTTCCTGATCCATTTTCAGGAACTTCTCTCTCCACTGCTCACACCATTTTACGTAATTATTGGTTTCATCCATCTGAAATTCTTCCAGCATTTTCCTTCTCTCCCTTGGATTCTATTTGCATTTTTTCATATAATCCAGTACCACATCTCCGATATAAGCCACGTCTTCCGCCGCATAGGCAAGGGGAAAATTGTCTGAAAAAAGGATCTGGGCAGAAGGCGGGAACTCTTCATCCCCTGCCCAAAGAACAAAACACAGGCTCAGCCCCTCTAAAAATTGAAACTCATAGGCTATGTCTCCGTATTCCTTTTTCTTTCCTTTTAATCCCTTCATAATCGCCTGAAAGGTATTCAGCCTGTTTCCAAACATCCTGGCCAGCCTCATGATACATCTCCCGTAGAACTGACGGTAATACACCTCGCCCCAGGGAAGATCCCGATAGGAAAGCAGATTTCCCGTAGCCTCCATACGGTCCCCTTCTGTAAAATACCGCAGCACCAGTATTTTCGCATGGATATCATGACACAAAACCGCCTGTGCATCTTCTTTATCCAGGCAGTGGATCTCCAGTTTTGGATGACTGACCGTATAATTTTTCTCCATAAATTTCACCTGAAAAAGACCGGTATTTGCATCATAGGGAATTCCCAGATGACGGCTGATATCCGCCGGATCCATGCTCTGGTATTCAGCCAGATAATGGTGATAGGGCTGCATCTGCAGATTATGTTTGTCATACTGTTCCTGTAACATGCGTCTCCTCCCGTTTTGATATCATGGAAAGAAGAAAATCCGCCAGCCGCTCTATGGCTTCCGGTTCTTCCGACAGTTCCTTCCCTGTCAGTCCTTCTTTCATGATTGCGGCGTCCAAACCAAGACAGGCAGCCACCCGTTCCGGCTTCCATACGTTCTCATACAGCATTTCCCGATTCTCTTCTGTCACTTTGTTAAAAATATAATAAAACGGTTTTTCAATGCTTTTTGCCAGCTCCCCCACTTTTCTGGAAAGCTGCAGCGATTCATAAGAAGGATCTACGATCATCAACACCAGATCCACACCGTTGTCGATTCCCCGTCCGAAATGCTCCACTCCTGCCTCCATATCAAGAAGGGCAAACTGATCCTTTGAAATCTGCAGATTCTGAATGAACTGTGTCATCACCGTCCCCATGGCGCAGGAACATCCCTCGTTGGCCTGATGAATCTTCCCGCTGACCATCAGCTTTACCCCGTCTTTCATACTATAATATTTTTCCGGAATATCCTTCATAGTCCAGGTTTCCTGAAAAAACTGGTGGGTAAATTTCGACAGCATCATATCGTTTAATACGGTTTCCTTTCCGCCGAAATACTCGGTAAAATCTCCCGGAAGTTCCACTCCCAGCTGACGGTGAAGGCCGTAGTTGGACTCATCGGAATCGATGACCAGGACTTCTTTTTCCCTCCGAGCCAGCGCTTTTGCCAGCAGACTGGTTACCGTACTCTTTCCGCAGCCGCCTTTTCCACATATGGACACTTTCATCTGCTTATCTCCTCTTTATTTCTGCTTTAATTCATCCAGATACCGTTCCAGCACAACGCCTTCCGGAATGGTAAATCCACACTGGTCGCATATACTGTCTCCTGTCGTCAGATTATCCCGTTCAATCACCTCAATGCTTTCCTTTGCTCCGCATTTTGGGCAGTCAATCTCTTTGAACACCGCCATTTTCCGGATATCCTGACAGTCCGCAAATACGCTCATTTTTTCCACCTGCCTTCTGTAAAATCGAAACAACTTTATTTTTTATACTGCCATAGCATCAAATTCCCAGTTTTTCTATAATCACTTTCAGCGCCGCTCTCACCGGAGAATCCGCAGGAAGCTGTACCGTAGGCCGTCCTTCACAGTCAAAACGGTAAACATCATCATCCTGGGGAACTACGCCCAGTAAATCCAGCTTCTGGTTTTGAATCTCTTCCATAGTTCCCTCATCCAGCTTGCCGTCCGGCGCCCGGTTCACTATGAGTCCGACCTTTTTGGGACGGAAATTCAGCTCTTTCATTAAAGCTGCGATCCTGCCGGCCGCCTGAACCCCTCTCCTGGAGCAATCACTGACCAGAACGGCGATTTCCATATTGGGGAGAATTCCCCTGCTGATATGTTCCATACCCGCTTCATTATCCACCACGATATAAGGGTAATGGCTCTGCAGTCTCTGAATCTGCGTCTGTACAATGCCATTGACGAAACAGTAACATCCCTGTCCCTGGGATCTGCCCATCACCATCAGATCATAATCGTCTTCCTCCGTCAGCGCATCCGCCAGGCGGCTGTCAAAATATGCTGCCTTCGTCATACCAGCCGGAATCTGATAACGGGAGTCCGTACCGGCTCTTTCGATCTCCTCCCTGAGTTCTCCCAGAGTAATTCCTGTTTCCACACCTAATACTTCATTGAGATTGGCGTTTGCATCCGCGTCCACCGCCAGCACCGGCTTTTTCCCTGTCTCGCAAAGATACTGGATCAATAACCCGCATAGCGTTGTCTTTCCCACGCCGCCTTTTCCTGATATTGCAATAATATGGCCCATAAAGTTCCTCCTTACTTTTGCGGTTTCATAACAATTAAACATTTCCTTAATCATTATGTCCACCATATTCCCTTTCTTCCTCCCGGTCAACCGCTTCGGACTACATCCTTCCAGAAGGGTAAATACTTCTTCCGATCGGACAAATATTGACCGCAGATTTTAATTTTGACAACAGAATATCTCCAACTGTCACTGCATCCTCGATTGTCAGATAATGGTCTGCGTTTTTGCTTAAGAGCATTTTCCCGGAAGCATCAAATTCCTCATCCGCAAACCATATCTTCAGCCAGATGGGATAATGGGGAAGAAACGGAAATACCGCGCACAGGTCAGATCTGTCTTCCACAATCTCTGCTCCAAGAGATTTACAGATCTTGAGGATCTGTTCCGGGCTCTTGTCTGCCAGGAACAGGCGCAGTTCCTTGTCCATATAATGATCAAATTTTGTTCCCCGGATCAGACCATCCTTTAAGCCGCCGAAAGAAACTTGCTCTTCGGACGCTTTCACACCGTCTGCAAGATCAAGATAATGTAAAATTACTAATTGATGCCACTCCTCTATATACGGTGTGAAATCATATTCCGGAAGAGAGATCTCAAGTCTCTGATTCAGGCTTTGTATTTCCAGACACTTCTTTTCACTGTGGAATAGTGCGCCGCTCTTAGCGGCAATTTCCATGGGCAGATGATTTTGCAGCCGCTGCACGGCAGACGTTCTCATCTTGGAAAACGCACGCTCCTCCTGTATCATAGGTTCCATATTATCTTCTCCTCTTGTAATTGAAGTAAAAATTATTTTAACATCATTAGTCTATCATCCGCTTGCAAGGCTGTCAATATGCTGTTATAATTAAATTAACATGAAGAGGAGGAACGCATTATGAAGTATTCCACAAAAGTCAGTGATGCCGTCCATATCCTGGCTTTTATCCAGTTAAACCCTGTCGATTCTCTGTCCAGCACTCGCATCGCGGAAAGTCTTCGTACCAACCCCGGCTGTGTCCGGCAGCTCATGTCCGCTTTGCGAAAGGCCGGACTGCTGTTCAGCGTCAAGGGGCATCCCCGTCCGACGCTGGCAAAAGAACCCTCTGCGATCACTTTGCTGGATGTCTATAAAGCGGTGGAGGGCGATAAACCCCTGCTCCATCTGGATACCCATACCAACCCTGAATGCGGCGTAGGCATCTATATCCAGCTGTCCCTTCAGGACTATTTTGACCGGGTGCAAAAAACCGCAGAAGAGGAAATGAAGCAGATCACACTTCAGGATATCCTGAACCGTTACCAGGAAAAAGTTACTAAGGAGAGCAGATAAATGGAGCAGGAACCATTTTTGCATATAGAAAGGAATCTTCAGGATGTTCCCAAAGGCACTCTTATCGTGGAGCATCACTTTGACAAACAAAGAGAGCAGAATCTTTTTACTGAGTCTTTTCATACCTTTACCACGGGAAAAGGGAAAATGATTGCCTATCAGGTATTCCCCGGAGTCCAGCTTTCGCTCAATTACTACCATGCAGAGCAGGCCGGCTTCCGCCATGATTCCCATGATCATATTCTGGAAATCAATCATTGCCGCCATGGCAGGATCGGATGGGATTTTCATAATGGGACTTCCGTTTACCTCGGGTCCGGTGATCTTGCCCTGCACAGTATGGAATGCTGTGCAGATTCTGCGATGGTGTTCCCCTTAGGCTACAGTGAAGGGATTTCCGTCTCCATAGATCTGGTAAAACTGAAAACGCTCTCTCTTCCCATCCTGCAGGAGGCCTCCGTAGACATTGACCAGATAAACCGTACCTTTTGCCGTTCTGACAGATCCCTTGCTCTTTCTTCCTCCCCGGCGATTGACGGAATTTTCTCACCTATGTATGCGGTGCCAAAAGAAATACGTCTGCCCTATTTTAAGTTGAAAATTCAAGAGTTGCTTTTATATCTCGGATATCTGGATCCACAGACCGCAGGAGTGACCCGGTACTGTTCCGGACAGACGGCAACGATTAAGGAAATTCATGCTTTATTAACGGAACACCTGGATCAGCGATATACGATCGAAGAACTTTCAAAAAAATTTCTGCTCAATACTTCCTCCCTGAAGGAAGTTTTTAAAGGAGTCTATGGACTCCCTGTCGCAACTTATATGAAAGAGTATAGAATCCGTAAAGGAATGGAAATGCTGAAACAGACAGATGACAGCATTGCCGAAATCGCGGCAAAGGTCGGATATGAAACGCAGGGAAAATTTACAAAGGCCTTTAAAGATATTGCAAAGACAACACCAACTGCTTTTCGAAGAAATTTTCGATAGGATGATAAAATGAGTGCCTTTTGCTAACACTCATTTTCTTTTTCTGTATTTTTGATTTCTGCTGTTTGGTTTATCAGGAATCGTGCGTTCAATCAGCTTGTGTTCCAAAGCCGGATTCAAATAGTTCTTGCGGAAGGTGGGTCTGTGCGAAAGATTGAGACGCTCCATAAGCTCCATGGCAGAGAGTGTCTCGTCACCGAGCACACCGAGAAGCTGCTCTACTGACGAATTATCTTGGTCGCTATCTTGGTCGCTATCTTGGTCGGTGCTGCGATCAACAACTGTAACTTCCGTTAAACTATCTCTGATGATTTCGAGCATCAATTCCACAAATCCCGCACTGTCCGCTTGTTTGTCGGCGGTACCAAGGGCATCGTAGTATTCCTTTTGCCGTGACTGGATCATCTCCTCAATCGGCAGCCAGAAGAACAGTTCCTTCCACTTACCAAGCAGAAGGCTGTACCACATCCGTCCCATGCGGCCATTTCCGTCTGCGAAGGGATGAATGAATTCAAACTCATAGTGGAAGACGGCACTCTTAATCAGAGGGTGAAGCTCCGACTGCTGATACCCTGCAAACAGATTATGGATATGCTCCGGCACAAATTCCGCCGGAGGCGCCATGTGGATCAGTCTTTCACCATCAAACACACCCACGCCGCCGGAGCGAAAACGACCGTTTTCCGGAACAAGACCGTTCATCATCAATCTGTGTGCCTTCAAAAGGTCATCTACAGATGCGGGATTCAACTGCAACATCAATTCATAGGCTTCATAGGCGTTCTGCACTTCTTTTATCTCATTCGGATTGCCAAGGACACGTTTTCCATCTAAAATTGCTGTTACCTGTTCCAGCGACAAAGAGTTATGCTCAATCGCAAGGGACGAGTGAATTGTTCGAATGCGGTTTTCACGCCGCAAATGTGGACTGATGGTTCCTTCCTGCAGCACAGTAATCCGGCCTACCTGTTCGCTAATCTCCGCAATCAGAAAGGTCATTTTATCTGTCATATGAAATGGTGGTTTGTAGTCACTCATCAGCGGTCACCTCCTCCAGATTCCAGTATAACAACCAGGATATTTAAAATCAATATTTTAACAGGAAGTTACCTACAGGCCTGCCTGATTAAAAAATGCTGCAAAACCTTCCGGCTTTTGCAGCATTTTCCATGTGATTCTTTAATATGCTTTTCCCCAGTATACCATCTTCACTGCAGGTTTGCCGCAGCAGACACAGGTGTCCGCCAGATGCTCCTGTTCAAAGGGCATACAGCGGGATGTGGCCTGGGTTTCTTCTTTAATCTTATCCTCGCATTCCTGACAGCCGCACCACATGGCTTTCACGAATCCGGGTTTTTCTTCGATGGTCTTTTTAAACTCCTCGTAATCCGTGGCAACATAGGTGTGGGCGTCTCTGTGGGCTCTGGCCCGCTCCAGCATATCGTGCTGGATGGTCTCCAGCAGTTCCTGTGCTTTTGATGCAACCTGATCCAGCGATACCAAGATCTTCTCTCTGGTATCCCGGCGAACCAGTACCGCCTGGTTCTGCTCGATATCTTTGGGTCCCAGTTCCACACGCAGCGGGATGCCCCGCATCTCCTGCTCGGAGAATTTCCATCCTGGACTCTTATCCGCATCATCCAGTCTGCTGCGGATCCCCTGCGCTTTCAGACTGTCATAAACCTTTCCGGCCGCCTCCAGCACGCCTTCTTTCTTCTGCTGGATGGGGATTACCGTCACCTGGACCGGCGCGATTCTGGGCGGAAGCACCAGACCGCTGTTGTCACCGTGCACCATGATGATGGCTCCGATCATACGGGTTGTCATCCCCCATGAGGTCTGGTGTACGTATTTCAGCGTATTGTCTTTGTCTGTATACTGAATGTTAAAGGCTTTTGCAAATCCATCGCCAAAATTGTGGCTGGTTCCGGACTGCAGCGCTTTGCCGTCATGCATCAGAGATTCGATGGTGTAGGTGGACTCTGCTCCGGCAAATTTTTCCTTGTCTGTCTTCTTTCCTTTGATCACCGGGATCGCCAGCACTTCCTCGCAGAAATCCGCATAGAGATTCAGCATCATGATGGTACGCTCTTCCGCTTCCTCGGCTGTGGCATGGGCCGTATGACCTTCCTGCCAGAGGAACTCGCGGGAACGCAGGAAGGGTCTTGTGGTCTTTTCCCAGCGCACCACGGAGCACCACTGATTGTACACTTTTGGCAGATCTCTGTGGGAATGGATATCCCGGGAGTAAAGATCACAGAACAGCGTCTCCGACGTGGGACGCACGCAGAGTCTTTCCTGCAAAGGTTCCAGACCGCCGTGGGTGACCCAGGCAACCTCCGGCGCAAATCCTTCCACATGATCCTTTTCTTTCTGCAGCAGACTCTCGGGAATGAACATGGGCAGATACACGTTTTCCACCCCGGTTTCCTTGAATCTGGCGTCCAGCTCTTTCTGAATATTTTCCCAGATGGCGTAGCCTGCCGGTTTAATCACCATACATCCTTTTACGCTGGTGTAATCGATCAGCTCCGCTTTTTTTACAATATCGGTATACCATTGAGCGAAATCCTCCTCCATGGAGGTAATCGCCTCTACCAGTTTCTTTTCCTTAGCCATAACTTCTCCTTTTTGTTTCCTGTTTCATTTTATTAAACACGGAAGGAAATCTCCCGGTTTGTCCTGTTATATTTGTAGTAACGGACTCCTGCCGCATCCATCATCCGTTTGGAAGCGATGACAGAATCCGTGCCGTCATATTTGTCGCAGTCATAGATCACTGTCTTGATACCCGCCTGGATAATCGCCTTGGCGCATTCATTGCAGGGAAAGAGGGTGACATAAAGTTTAGCTCCTTCCAGACTGCCTCCGCGGTAATTGAGAATCGCATTCAGTTCACTGTGGGTGGAATACAGGTATTTTGTCTCCAGCGCTTCTCCTTCCCTGGTCCAGGGGAATTCATCGTCGGAACATCCCGTGGGAAACCCGTTATATCCCATGGAAAGGATCTTATTGTCAGCGCTGACAATGCAGGCTCCCACCTGTGTATTGGGATCCTTGGAGCGCATCCCGGACAGAATCGCCACGCCCATGAAATATTCATCCCAGGTGATATAATCTTTTCTCTTGGTATCCATACGCTTCACTTCATCCTTTCTCACTGGGAAAGCAATTCTTCTTCATTGAGCTGTACAACCAGTCCGTCCAGCAGTTTTTCCAGAATTTCATAACATTTCCCGTACTCCTTCAACGGCTCGCCATAAAGCGGCGCCAGTTCTCCCCGCAGCCGGATATATTCCGTCAGCGTGTAGACATTTTTAGCGCTCTCATAGTTTTCCCAGATCTTATCCTTCTGCGCGTCCTCCATGGTCAGGATCAGCACATCGTCCCCGATGTCTTCCTGCACCAGCTGCTTGGCCACATGATCCGCCACATGATATCCGTTGCTGATCAGAACCGCTTCCGCTTTTTGATTCATCGGCTCCGGAAACAGCACCACCAGTCCTCTGGATTCCACTTCCATAGGTCCCAGCAGATATTTGCTCCGCATGATGATTTTCGCCATAGGCGCCCTGCTGTTATCATCGTCATCTACAAAAATCAGTTTATTGTAACGTTTCACTTTGTTGCTCCCCTATACTTTAATTACCTGATGACCTGCCGCCTTCAGCAGACGATTCATAATTGCCTGCCCCATTTTGGGCGTATCAAAGGATTCCGAAAAAATATACGCCGCGCCGCAGTCGTCAAATTCCCGCAGCACGCTGTACAGATGGCGTCCGATACTCTCTTCATCAGAACGGGTCCCGATACTTTTGATAATGCCGCTGCTGTATCTGCCCACCGACTCATCGGTTCCGATGATTCCCACCGTATAACCAGCCGCTGTCTTTTCCCGGGCCATCTCTTCAATTTTTGCTGCCACCCGGTCCGTCTGTCCCTCCACGATCAGAAGGGAGCCTTTCGGCGCATAGTGGCGGTATTTCATTCCCGGCGCCTTGGGATGAATCCTGGAATTCTCAGCAAGCAAACCTTTGTCCATCCTCACCTCGCCCAGGATATCCCGCAGCATCTGCTCGTTGATATAGCCGGGCCGTAAAATCGTGGGAATATTTTCCGTAAAATCCACGATCGTGGATTCCAGTCCGATCCCCACGCTGCCCCCGTCCACAATCATCTCGATTTTCCCCTTCAGATCCTCAATGACATGCTCCGCCATCGTGGGGCTGGGCCGCCCGGAAGTGTTGGCGCTGGGCGCGGCTACGTAGCCGCCCCCTTCCCGGATCAGAGCGCAGGCTATGGGATGGCTGGGAAACCGTACCGCCACGCTGTCCAGTCCGCCCGTAGTCTCCAGGGGCACGATACTGCTCTTATGAAATATCATGGTAAGCGGACCCGGCCAACAGGCTGATGCCAGCTTCCTGGCAGCTTCCGGGATCTCAGTCACCAGCGGCAAAAGACTTGCCATATCCGCAATATGAACGATCAGAGGATTATCCGACGGTCGTCCCTTGGCCGCATAGATCCGCTGAGAGGCCGTCACATCCAGAGCATTCCCGCCCAGGCCGTATACGGTCTCCGTGGGAAAGGCCACCAGCCCGCCTTCTCTTATGATTCTCGCCGCCTCCCGGATGTCTTCCATCCGCGGATGCGCAGGGTCAATTTTTACAATCTTGGTATTCATTGCATATCATCCTTTGCATAATCTTATTTATTATACCACACATTGTGCAAAAAGGAACTCTATTTTTTCAGATACCGGACAACTCCTTCACAGACGGCTGCTGCAATCTGCTCCTGATACGACTCCTCCCCGAGTTTTTGGGCCTCCTGCGGGCAGGTCAGAAAACCGCACTCCACGATCACCGTGGGAATGGAAATCTTTTTCAACATATAATAACTTGCATTTCCCCGCGCTTCCCGGGTCTTATCAGGCTGCAGCCGCAGGATCAGCGTTTCCTGCAAAATCTCAGCCAGTTCCCGCCCCTTTCGGGAATTTTCATAATAGAAAACCTGAGGGCCGCTCACGGAAGTCTCCGGATAACTGTTCTGATGAATACTGATCACACAGGACGCGCCACTTTTTTCAATGATATCCCGACGGTTCTCCATATCCTGCACTTTCCGGTTATCGCTGTCTTCCTCGCACAGCATCACATCTTCCCGCCTGGTCATCACCACACGGATCCCCTCTTTTTCCAGATGCTGCTCCAGTTTCAGCGCAATCTGCAGATTGAGATCCTTTTCCAGTACGCCGTCTGCGCTTACCTTTCCGGGATCCTTCCCGCCGTGACCGGCATCCACAATCACTGTCGTCCTTGCCTCCATGGACTGGAATACCAGGCGCGCGCCTTCCTGGGACAACAGATAGACGCCCAGCAGTAAAAAGCAGCCTAGAACAATCTCCGCCGCCCGTTTTTTCATTTCTTTTTCCATACCATACCTGCACGGAACCTTTACTGCTAATATATGATTGCCAGCTGCAAATATTGCCGGAAATAAAATTCCCCCGGCTAAAACAAAAAGAGTACCGGTTCCTTCCTTCATGATTTCAGCCAAAAGCCAAAACCAAAGGACGTACCAGTACTCCGGAATATTTATGATATAAAAATAGAAGACTTGTCCATAAATATTGAAAAACTTAACTGTCTCGTTTTTATTCCGTCAATGACAGATCCTTTCCCTGATGATATAATAGGGACAAGAAAAAATTCCAAATCAGGAGGAGCATAATGAAACAATCCGACGATTCCAGACTGACAGCCGGTATCCTGGCAGCTGTGACTACGATGGTTTTTTTCGCAGTCTGCCTGGCCGTACCTGCTGTGTCTTCCCGGATCAGCGATCTTGGGAACTTAAATCTTATCACTTACGCAGGAAGCGTTATCCTTTTTTGTCTGACCTTCCTGCTGTACTGCCGTCTGCTCTCCAGAATTTCCTTCGTATCTTCCACCGGAAAGCTGCCGCAGATTTTTGCCGTTTTATTCCTGACCGGAAGCTGTCTGTTCCTGCTGTCCGCTTTTTTGCTGGAGGGGAATCTGACCGGCGGCGTATCTTATAAGTATGTCTGGCACAATCTTCCTCTTATCCTGGTGATTCTGGCTGTCGCGACCGGATTACTCCTTTTTTTCCGGATCTGGAACTTCCGGGAAATCCCTCTGTCCGGTTTTTTATACGGACTATATTACGCCTGCCTGACGCTTGTGATCGGATACACCTTTTATACCCCCAATGTATTCGGCCGTTATGATGTGGCGGATACTGCCCACGGCCATGCTTACTTCAATTCCATCTACAACGTATACCACGGCTGTGCCTATACGGAGACGACCACCAGCATCTACGGTCACTACGGTCTTTTTTATAAGATCCCCATGAAGATTCTGGGCGGAAATTTTACCGACTTCATCCTGCTGACCGCCTGTATCGGAGCGCTCTGTTTTCTGTGCTCTTTTCTGGCCCTGCACCTGATGGCAAAAAACTCTCTGATCCGGATTCTGGGCTGTCTGGCCATGACCTTCCCCGTCCTGTCCATGCGCGGCGGTTACTACTGGCAGCTTTGGCCTCACCGCATCCTGTTCGCCAGCCTGATGACTCTTTTTGCCGCGTTTTGTATCCGTTTTCGGAAACTGAACCGGATCACCTGGATCATCGGATATCTGATTGCCTTGCTGGGAGTTATCTGGAATACGGAAAGCGGCATGTTCTGCGCCGTCTCCTGGGCCGGCCTGTGGCTTTTAAAGTATTTTTCCGGAAACAGACGAAGTCCCCTGCGTCTGGCCGGCGTACTGCTCCTGCAGCTGACCGGCGTGCTGCTGTCTTTTTTCGGAGCCTTCGGCGCCGTCAATCTGTACAATCTGCTGCAGGGCGCATCGGCCAACTCGCTGAAGGAATTTCTCTTTCCGCTGATGTCATCCTCCTATATGACAGACTTACTCCGGCTGGATCTTCCCCTTTATCCGGCCGCTTATATGATGGTACTGCTGCTGTTTTTCACAGGAATCGCCTGGGGAATCTCCCACATGAAATGGTGCCGTTCTGACAAAGAGACAGGCTCCTGTCCGCCCCTGCCCCTGTTCTGCTTCTTTTTGTCCGTACTGTCTTTGGGGCAGATCACTTATTTCATCAACCGGCCGGCCTACCACAACCTGGACATCATCCATATCCCGGCTGTGATTCTGATCTGTATCCTGGCAAATCTGGGACTGCCGGTTCTGCGTCCGGCCGCTGCCCGGCTCAAAACACTTTCCGGGATATCCCTTGTCCAGGCTGCAAAGGGATCCCTCGCTCTTTTGTCCCTGTCCATCCTGACGGTGCTCTGTGCCGGAACCGTCATACAGTACAGCTACAATGCGGACATTAAAAAGAATTACCACAATCTGGCCGAATTTCAGCAGTTTGCCAACGTCATCGCCGCGGAAATTCCCCCTCACACATACGGTTTCGGTGTTTCCGTGGCGGAGGTCTACAGCCTCCTGGGCTGGTCCACCAACTGCTACACCCTTGATTTCACAGATCTGTCCGTCCGGCCCGAAACAGCCGATTATGTGATCAGCGATATCCGTAAGAAGAACATCCAGGCCGTATTTACCGGACAGGCGACCATGGAAAAGATGGAATCCTTCGCCCCCGAAGCCGCTCTCTGGTTTTCCGAAAATTTCACTTTAGAAAAAGAGTATGAATTTGCCGGGTCCACCTTCCGCTACTACATCCGCAGCTGACCGGTCCTACGGTACAAAAAAAGAGGCATACGCCTCTTTTTTTGTACCCGCCATACCGGCAGCAATCCATTCTATCTTTTTTTTCTGCCCATACCGTGTTTTTGCAAGAATTTCTCAATATCTTCTTCCGTCAGATCGTCCTCTTCATCCAGCACTTCCTCCAGTTCCAGATCTTTGCGGATCTTTCTCTCGATCTCCCGCAGTGTTTTTTCCGCGTTGCGGACCATCATATCCTCGTCCATCACCGGCTCCTCTTCCTTAGGCTTCTCCGGAATGATATCAGACGCTTTCAAATCCAAAGATACCGGTGAGTCGTCTACCAGCTGATGAATCTCTTTATAGGAAGTCATGAAACGTTTCTGAAGCTGATTCAGCAGATCTACAATCTCAACCAGCCGCTTCTGGACAATTTCATACTTCTCTTTTCCTTCCGCAATCCGACGATCCACTTCCGACTGTACGGCGTCAATCTTTTTCTGCGCTTCTTCCTCGGCCTGCGCAATCATCCGCTCTCCCTTGACCCGAGCCTCATTGATGATATTTTCTGCCCGAATCTGGGATTCCACCACTAAGCGTGAAATACTGTCATAGTGATCAATATATTTCTGATATTTCTCCTTGATCTCCTGTTCCAGATTTTCCTTCTGCTCTTCTTTCGTTACCAGACGATGAGTCAGTTCCTCGATACGGCTGTTTTTCTGCTGAATCTCCTTGGTGAGCCTTCCCACTTCGCCGGCATGGGCATCCTTGAGTTTCCGGATCTGCTCCATGACGTCGTCCTTATCATAACCTCCCATTAACGTTGTTTTAAACATTTCGCTGTCACTCATTTTATATACTCCCTTCTTTATTATCCGTTTAAATAGCGATCCATGATTTCCCATACCGTATTCCTCTGATAGCCCAGCTGCCAGGAAGCCACTCCCGCCAGGTCATAAGACTGGATCAGCTTCATTTTTTCCTCAATAGACTCTTCATCCTCCAGCCAGATCTGATACAGCGCCTCATCGTCCTCCTTTTCCGCCACATTCTGCCCTGCGCTTCCGTCCCAATAGACTTCCATATCATGCTTTTTCACATAATCAGAAGCTTCATCCATAGACATGGTTTCGCTGGTCAGATTGCTGGATCCAAAAGGCTGAATCCACAATCTGGTATAGAAGGGAATGGCGTTTATCACCTTGTCTGCCGGAACCGCTTCCAGCATCCCCTGGATTCCCGCTTCCACATAAGGAAGGGAAGCTACGGAACCGGCCTCCTCTGATCCGGAATAATGTTCATCATAACCCATGATGATCACATAATCCGTCATCACGCCCAATTCTTTTGGATTATAAAAGGCATTATAAGGCTGCGGTACCGGAAGATCCACCGACAGTATCTTTTTTGCTTTTCTCATGGACACCGACAGCTCACGGACGAACTGCAGATAATGAGGCGCGCTGTCCTCGGTGATATTCTCGAAGTCCACGTTGATCCCGTCCAGGCCGGTCTCTTTTACCGCATCCATCAGCTGCCGGATGATTCTGGTACGGTTTTCGCGCACTGAGAGCACTTCCAAAGTACTCTCGTCTGTATTAATATTTTCAATCAGCCCCCAGACGTCCAGGCCGGCTTCATGGGCCTGATCCACATAGGATTTATCCGCCAGAGATTTCAGTGTTCCGTCAGAATCGGCAAAAGTAAACCAGGTGGGCGAGATCACATTCATTCCCTCACAGCCTTTGATTTTCTCTGCCAGTTCCCCGTTCCCCGCTTCATTGGTCATCAGATGCCAGGAAAGATTAATCTTCCCTTCTTTGCGGATACTGGTATATTCCGGTATATCGGAAGAAAAAGCCACCTCTTCCTCCCGCACTTCCCCGATGTCTTTATTCCTTACGTATCCCACGTATCCGTCTATGGTGGCCACCTTGGTCCAGTTTTCCATCGCTTCCAGGAAACGCAGATGATCTCCTTCCTGTCCTTCCGCCAGAATCGGGCTTTTGATGCCGCCCTTTTCCCTGACCTGGTAAGATTTCCGGGCGTCCACCATCTGTACGGCGCCCTCTCTGGTATTGATCACCGCCCGGTGGGGATTCTCAAAAACCTGACAGTCCATATCTGTATATTTCATCAGGAAATCAAGGGACAGGAAAAACGTATCGCCTTCCGACACGATCATGGGTACCTCTTCTTCCTGCTCTTTTCCCCCCGCCGTATAACTTCTGCTGTCCGGCTGCAGAGCGATCACCTCATCCGGAAGCGTATACAGCATCTCCTGGTTTTCTTCGTCCCAATAAAATCTAGAATTGATATATCGGCCCACAGTGTCCGCATCGATATAAATACTGCCGTCCAGCAGCTTTCCTTTCTCTTCCAGAATCTCCTGATCCAGTACAAGAGCCACCTGGTCTTCTCCTTCCAAATGGAAGTAAACGCTGCTGTCCATCTTCTCTTTCCCGGGAAGATACCGACCGATCACCACACTTAATCCCCCCGCTGCTATGACCAGAATGATCAGCAAAACCACGATCAGCACTGGTGATACTCTTTTTTTCATTTCGGCTAACCTCCTTGCTACGTTTCATTATAGCAATTTATCCGTTTTTCGTCATCAGGTATTTCGACATTTTTAGATTCTTTTCACAAAAGTACGCCCGGAGTCCGGCTGTGTAAAGGGACTTACGGATCCTCCGGGCGTCGGCTTCCTTACCGTTCTTTCACAAAATCAAATCCCAGTTTTTCCAGCTCCCCCCTTTCATTCTGTACATAATCCCGCATATAAACGCCTTTTTCAGCCACGCTGCACGCCTTGGCAATCTTCCCCGGCGTGCTTGGCTCCCCATCCAGACAGAGCAGAATCCCCCGCCGGGCATAGGTATCCAGTTCCCGGCGCAGCGCATGATTTTTCTTTTTCTTCTTACCCATAGTTTCATTGGCAGTTTACCCTTGAAGTTCGTGATATATTATTTCAGTCTCTGCCCTCTCCTTTCTTTATCATAGTCTGCAGGGCAAAACCCAATTTTACGGAAAAGGACATAAAAAGACATAGACCGGGGGCGGGTTATGCGGCAATATTTTTTTGTTGCAATTGGAAATTTCGGCGATTTGCCGTTTGATTGAATAGATAATGATCCGGATGATATGGAATGTCCCTTCTCCGTGAAATTATTATATCGCAGAACCCGGCTGGTGTAAACTCCTTTTTTCCGTAAAAATGGCAGAATCTGAAAGTTTCGTGAATTACTTTACATATTCTCATGGCCTGGTATATAATATAGTAGGAGCAGACTGAATAAACGCAGCGCATTTCTTTGAACAGTTCATCATAAATGAATAGGATGTGAGAATATGAAAATCGAAAAAATCAACGACAACCAGATACGTTGCACACTGACCAGTGATGATTTGGCAAGCCGTGAAATAAAGCTCAGTGAGCTGGCATACGGAACAGATAAAGCAAAAAATCTTTTCCGCGATATGATGCAAAAAGCCCACAGCGAATTCGGCTTTGAAGCCGATAATATTCCACTGATGATCGAAGCGATCCCGGTCACACCGGACAGTATCGTTCTGATCATCACCAAAGTGGAAGATCCGGAAGAACTGGACACCCGTTTTTCCAATTTTTCCCAAAGTGAAGACGGTTCCTTCGATACACCCGGGAATTCTCAGATCACCGGAGCCGATGACATCATTGATATTTTTCAAAAAATCTATGAGGCGAAAACAAAGGGACGAGCAGAAAAGAAAGACTCCGCTTCCAGGGAGGAATCTTCCCAGTCGGAACCCGCCGTCAACCTGCTGCGCCTGTTCACTTTCCCCCGGCTGGACGATGTGATCGAAGCCGCCCACGCTTTGAATTGCTGCTTTCCCGGCAGAAACACGCTGTATCAGGAGCCAAAAGGATCCTACTTTCTGGTACTGCATCAGTCCGACGCTACCCCGGAGGAGTTCAACCGGATCTGCAACATGCTTTCGGAATACGGCGTCAGCAAAGCCTTTTCGGCAGCCGGCGAAGCTTACCTGACGGAACATAACAATCCCGTACTCAAAGATACTGCGCTGCAGCAGCTGGCAGAAATTTAGATCATTTTAAAAACCAGCCTGATCGCAACCGATCAGACTGGTTTTTATTACGCCTGCTTTCTTTCCTTACGCTTTGGCAGACAGAAAATCGTTAATCTGTTTTTCCAGCAGATCTGCATCCATTCCATGAACCATGGCTGCCTCTTCCAGTGTCTCTCCCTGAGCCGAGGGGCATCCGATGCAGTGCATGCCGGCTCTCATCAGAATAACCGCAATATTCTGATCTACGTTTAACAGTTCTCCAATGCGCATATCTTTTGAAATCTGTGCCATATCACATTTCCTCCTTATTGATCAATACCTGTCTGGTATTATTTTCACTGCTATTGCCCATTATAATACCTTTCTTCCCGAAAAACAACCGGAATCTTTATGAAATTGTTTAGAATTTTATACTTGTAATCTCTCATGATATATATTAAAATGTGCTTAAGCCAATTGTGGTACATGATTTTTTAAATAAAAAGGAGGAACTTTATCATGGCATATGTAATTTCTGATGCTTGCGTTAGCTGCGGATCCTGCGAAAGCGAATGTCCTGTTGAGGCTATCAGCCAGGGCGAAACACAGTACGAAATCGATCCGGATACCTGTGTAGACTGCGGTTCCTGCGCAGCTGCCTGCCCGACAGATGCTATTTCTGCTGAGTAAATAAGAGATAAAAAAACTGCTCGTCTTCCGGATGAGCAGTTTTTTATGTTATGTCACTTTTTCTTTTCGACTGTGCTTTTTTCTTCCTTTTTTCCCCTGTTCCTTGGTGGCGGCCACCATTTTCCGTGAAACCTGATGGCGGCGAATGGCCGCATCCAGTCTTTTATACCGGTCTTCCTGGTGGTTCATCTTTCTGATCTGTGCCATCAAACTCTCCAGAATACGGAAAAATTCTTCCTGTTTCCCTCTATCTGTCTCCCCATCCTGCGGCGGAAACACCTCTTTTTCCGACTCTTTCGCGACATCCTTCCTGACTGGAAAGGTCTGACTGAAACAGCCGGACCGGGAATACAGCTCCCGGCGCATGAGCGGAATCAGTTCTTTGATGGTTTTCAGCTGGAAGCCTTTTTTCTTCAGTTCTTTGATACTCAGAAAAATCTGAATATCCTGCCTGGTATAGCAGCGGTGTCCCATTTCATTTCTGGCTATGGGAAGATCCAGCTCTTCCTCCCAATACCGCAGCACATGGGTTTCCACCTCCGCCGTCCTGGCAGCTTCGGAAATCAGGAATCTGGTTTCGTTCATATCCTTACCCCTTTGCATCTGGCTTCCCTTTCATTATAGCACTGCAAAAGCCAAATGCAACGAAAAGACATCGACCCATTCCGACAGCATACATGCTGTCATTTCTTCCAGTTGACAAAACGGGTATATTCCGGCATCCACACCAGATTGATCGTGCCGATGGGGCCGTTTCTCTGCTTTGCGATGATAATCTCCGCCACATTGGGATTGGGCGTGTCTTTATTGTAATAATCGTCCCGGTAAATAAACATCACCACGTCCGCATCCTGCTCGATGGCTCCGGATTCACGAAGATCCGACAGCATCGGCCGTTTGTCGTCCCTTTTTTCCACAGCCCGGCTCAGCTGTGACAGCGCCACCACCGGCACATTCAGTTCTCTTGCCAGCGCTTTCAAAGATCTGGATATTTCTGATATCTCCTGCTGCCGGGAATCCGTCCGGCCGCTTCCTGACATCAGCTGCAGATAGTCGATGATCACGATGCCCAGGTTATACTCCAGTTTATATTTCCTGCACTTGGAACGCATCTCTGCAATGGAAATACCCGGCGTATCATCGATAATCAGGTTGGAATTTCCGATGATTCCCGCCCCTTCAATCAGCTTTGCCCAGTCCTCATCCTTCAGATTCCCGGTACGGATACTCTGGGAATCCACCTTCGATTCCAATGAAAACAGACGGTTAACCAATTGTTCCCTGGACATCTCCAGGCTGAAAATTGCCACCGTCAGATCTTTTCGAAATGCCATATATTGTGCGATGTTCAGCACGAACGCAGTCTTTCCCATGGAAGGTCTGGCCGCAACCAGGATAAAATCCGAAGGCTGCAGGCCGGAGGTTTTATAATCCAGATCCACAAATCCGGTGGGAAGCCCCGTTACATTTCCCTTGGTTCTGGAAGCCTTTTCAATGGTATCCAGCGCGTTGAGCACTACCTGGCGGATGGGAACGAACTCTCCGGTATTGCGCTTTTGAAGCAGTTCAAAGAGCTGCTTCTCCGCATCCTCCATAATATCCTCCACCTTGTCCCTGCTCAGATAACAGGAGTTGGAAATATCTTCGCTGACCTTGATCAGACGGCGAAGCATAGACTTGTCTCTCACGATCTGCGCATAGTCCCTGGCGTTGGCTATGGTGGGCACAGCGCCGAACAGTTCTTTGAAAAACTCCATGCTGCACAGTTCCGGCGGAACGTCTTTCTCCCTCAGCCTCTCCTGGAGCGTCACCGGATCCACCGACTTTCCTTCATTGTACAATTCCACCATGGATTCAAATACTACTTTATACTGATGATGATAAAAATCATCTCCCGTCAGGATCTCAGAGACGGCCAATATCGCCTCTCGGTCCATCAGCATGGCTCCCAGCACCGACTTCTCTGCTTCTGTGCTGTGGGGCAGCACCCGTTTAATCAGCGCCTCTTCCACTTGTCTCCTCCTACGCTTCCTTCACGGCCACTTTCAGCGAAGCCGTTACCTTCGTATGAAGCTTCAGCAATACCGTTGCGGTGCCCAGCTCCCGGATCGGATTTTCCAGCTGCAGTTTTTTCTTATCGATTTCAATGCCAAGCTGCTCCTTCACCGCGTCCGCAATCTCTTTGGCAGACACGGAACCAAAGGTACGTCCGCCCTCGCCCACCTTGATGGAAACCGTCACCTGGCTGTTTTCCAGCTGTACCTTCAGCTGCTCAGCCCGTGCCAGCTGCTCGGCGGCCACCTTGGCGTCGTGAGCCTTGGCCAGTTTCAGGTCATTCATATTTTTGGCGTTTGCCTCCACGCCCAGCTTTTTGGGCAGCAGCATATTTCTCGCGTAACCGTCGCTGACGTTTACGATATCTCCTTTCTTTCCCAGAGATTTCACATCCTGCACTAAAATTACTTTCATTTAAATCGCTCCTTCGTCTATCATTTCCTGTAATGTCTGTTTCAGATAATCGATCGCTTCATTGACCGTATAATCCTTCAGCTGAGCGCCGGCGATATTCAGATGGCCGCCGCCGCCCATCCGTTCCATGATGATCTGCACATTCACCTCATCGATGGCACGGGCGCTGACATAAATGGTATCGTTGTAATCCGTCATCACAAAGGACGCCTTTACCCCCACGATATTCAAAAGCTCGTTGGCTGCCTGGGCTCCCACGACCGTGGGACTTTCCAGTCCTTCGCTGGGGCAGACGGAAATGGCATAACAATCCTTAAACAACTGCGCGTTGCGGATCGCTTCCCCTCTGGCCCGGTAATCTTCCGCGTTTTCCCGGAACATTTTTCGCACACGCGTCACATCCGCGCCGCATCTGCGCAGGAACGCAGCCGCCTCAAAGGTACGCACTCCTGTTTTCGTCAGAAAATTATTGGTATCGATCATAATACCGGCATAGATACTGTCCGCCTCAATATTCCGGATCCGGATACCGTCGGAAAAATACTGCAGAATCTCCGCCACCATCTCGCAGGCGGAGGAGGCATAAGGCTCAATGTAAGAGAGCACTGCTGTTTTAATCACTTCGCTGCCCTGGCGGTGATGATCCAGCACCACAATGGTCTTGGTCATACTCAGCAGTTCCTCGCATTCTGTGTAGCTGGGCCGGTTGGTATCCACCACCACCAGCACCGTGTTATTTCCTGTCAGATCCCGCGCCTCATGGCTGCTGACAAACATATGAGGATCATAATCCGGATTGTTCAAAAACTCTTCCATCAGCGGACGGATGGATGAAGTCGGCGTATTGATGACGATATGGGCTTTCTTATTCAGCGTTTTGGCAGCACGGTAGATTCCCACTGCCGCACCAAACGTATCCACATCCGTAATCTTGTGTCCCATGATCACCACATTTTCCTTCTGGCTGATAAATTCTTTCAGGGCATGGGCTTTCACACGGGCCTTTACGCGGGTGGTCTTCTCCGCCATAGGCGATTTCCCGCCGTAGTAGGAGATGTGATCTCCGTCCTTGATGACGGCCTGGTCTCCGCCCCGTCCCAAAGCCATCTCAATGGCCGCGCGGGCATACTCCGCCGTCTGGGCATAGGTATCCGCATGGGCTCCCAGACCGATGCTGATGGTCACGGACATCTCATTTCCGATATTTACATTCTTTATTTCTTCCAGAATGCTGAATTTTTGCTGGATCAGCTGATCCATGGAGCTTCGCCGCATCACCAGGAAATACTTGTCTTTTTCCAGCTTTTTCACCACGCCGTCAATGCTGGAGAAATATTTATTGATTTTCCGCTCGATCAGCGCTGTCAGAAGAGATCTTCTGACCTCCTCCACACTGTCTGTGGCCTCTTCGTAGTTGTCCAGATATAAAAGACCGGATACCAGCTTTTCATCCTCATTCCTGCGGATATATTCGTTCAGCTCTGTCACGTCAAACATATACAGCGCGACGATCCCGCTGGACGGCCTGTCGCCGTCGTCCAGCATCTCAGAATTTTGAACCAGTTCCGAAATATCCACATACTGCATGCAGATTTTATAATCCCGGGCCGCATACTTGATCTCAAGTTCTCTTTTCGGCTCCTCCTGCGTCGGCAAAACTTCCACAGTGACCTCCGAAAGGATACTTGTAATGGAGCGGCGGAATCCTTTGTCCTTTCCCGTGATTCTGGAAAACTCACGGTTCATCCAGATCACTTTTCCCTCCCGGTCCACCAGCGTATAAGGAATGATAAAATCCTTCATCAGATTTTTCTGTATCTGACCATACTGGGTGGCAAAGGTGATCAGTTCATTGATCAGAAGCGGCCTGTTCTGAAAATAGAGCACCACCGCAATCACCACATAAGCGGCCGCAAAAAAACTCACCACGGTACCGGCCTTAACATCGATCAGATAAACCCCCACATTCATGAGGATCACCAGTATGCTCAATGCCACCGGCCAGTTCAGATACGTTTTCAGCGGGCCTGATATTTTAATTTTCCCATCCATACCTTCTACCTGCAACATGTTTTTTCAGATTCTTTATTATTATATCATTATTTTCCATAAGAAAAAAGTCCTTTTTATTTCACCGGGCGAAGGCTATAATGAAGAAAAACAGCAGGAGGAATTTTATCATGAATGCAGTTATCGAAAACTTACTGACCAGAAGAAGTGTGCGATCCTTCCGCGACCAGGCTATCAGCGAGGAGGATCTTCAGCTGATCTTGAAAACCGCCGCTTACGCTCCCAGCGGCATGGGGAAACAGACCTGGAAATTCACGGCCGTCACGGACCGGGCAAAGATCCAGAAGCTGGCCGCAGCCATCGCCCAGGAACTGAAGCGGGAAAATTATGATATGTATAACCCGCAGGTACTGATCATCCCCTCAAACGAAAGGGAGAGCATCTGGGGAAAGGAAGACAACGCCTGCGCCCTGGAAAATATCTTCCTGGCCGCCCACTCTCTTGGCATCGGCTCCGTGTGGATCAATCAGCTGCAGGGCATCTGCGACGTCCCCGCCATCCGTGCCATCCTGGATGAATTTGAAATTCCGGCGGATCATGTCGTGTACGGCATGGCTGCGCTGGGTTACCCGGCGGCTGAACCGGCAAAGGAAGTCACAAAGAAAGGAAAGATTCAGATTATTCGCTGACTCTTGTGTTTTGTCATAAATTCCATTATAATGAATACACTGTGATAAATGGAATAAATAAGATAAAATCGAGAGGAAAAATATGAAAAAGAAACGGATCATCGCCTGTCTGCTGGCCGGTGTCCTGACGCTGCAAAGCACGGCTGTTCTTTATGCCTCACCAGAGGAAAGTCAGGCGGCGGCACAGGAGACTTCCCGGACACAGGAAAGGCAAAACGCCAGAGCGGCGTCCTCCCAGGAGAGCCGGGAGGCAGCCGCATCAGTGCCGGAAATCACCAATGCAGCCGAGATTATTTCCCTTCCGGAGCTGGAACGGGTGGAAATCATCGGAGAAATGTGCCGGCAGGATTACGCAAAAAGCGGCATCCTGGCCAGCGTAAGCGCGGCCCAGTGCATCCTGGAATCCGGTTATCTGGGAACAGATCTGGCCCAGGAGGCCAACAACTGTTTCGGTATGAAAGCCACCCTGTCAGGAAACGACTGGGAAGGAAGCGCCTGGGACGGAAAATCTACATATACCAAACAGACCGGCGAAGAGTATAACGGCCGTCACGTGACTGTCACGGCTGCTTTTCGAAAATACGACAGCGTAGCAGACTCTGTGGCAGATCATTCCGCCTATCTGCTGGGCGCCACGGACGGTGACGGTCTGCGCTATCCTGGATTAAAAGGGGAGACAGACTACCGCAAAGCCATCCAGATCATTAAAGACGGCGGTTACGCCACAGACAGCAGATACGTTTCCAAAATCTGCAGCATCATCGAACGATTTGATCTCACCCGCTATGACACCGGGGTGGAGACAAAAAGCAACGATGAGCTTTTAGAAAACGTTCATTTTTACCGGATCCGGAAATCCTGGGAGGATGAAGACAGCCAGCTGGGCGCTTTCCTGGATCTTGATCTGGCGAAAAAGAACTGCAAAAAGGGCTATTTTGTCTATGATTGGGAAGGCAAGGCTGTCTATCAAAAATAATCGTCCCTTATATTTTCATATATTCTGACATCATGCAGGCGCCGGCGGCGCCTGCTTTTTTCACCTCATCCATGCGCTGAGGGCTGATGCCTCCGATGGCGTATACGGGAATGGAGACGACCCGGCAGACCCTTTCCAGAAACTGTGTCCCCCTGGCAGCCAGCCCCCGCTTGCAGTCCGTTGGATAGATATGACCCGCCGTCACGTAGGTTGCCCCATGCTCCTGCGCCCACAGCGCATCCTCCGCACTGTGCACGGAAGTTCCTCTTACCCGGAAGTCCAAAAGGCTCTCCCACTGTTCCCGGAAATACGCAAAAGGCATATGGATCGCAGGGCAGCCCAGCCGTCTGGCCGCCCCGGGATAGCTGTGGAGCACACATTCCATCTGCTGTTCCCGGCAGACCGCCATCACCTGGCCGGCCAGGATCTCATACTCTTCTTCCGGCAGGTCTTTCTCTCTTACGATAACCATATCCGGATGGAGTGCTCCCGCAGATGCCAGTCTTCTGATCTGCTGCGGCAGATCGACGGCACACAGCTGACGGCTGGTCACCGCAATTTTCTTAAACGTATACATAATCGTTCATCACCGGCTGAAGTCCCTGACGGATGATACTGTCATATACTTCTTCTACATTTCTGTTGTCCGCAATCTCAAACTGATCGTCTCCTTTTTCCTCTTCGCCTTCCACATGGCTTCCGATTCCGGTGCTGACTCCGGCAGAGATTTTAGTCGCTGCCAGTCCGATCACATGATCCCGGAAGCCGGCCCGCTCTCTGGTGGAGATGGTCATACCGGCAAAGGGCATGAAGATACGGTAAGCGCACATGATCTGCAGCAGCTGGGGCTCATGGACGTCTTTCGGATTGATCTTATCATTATTGATAATGGGACGAAGCCGCGGACAGGAGAAAGAAATCTCTGCCCAGGGATACTTTTTCTGCAGCAGATAGGCATGCATGCCCGTGGCAAAGGCATCTTTCCGAAAATCCGCCAGCCCCAGAAGCGCCGCAAAAGCCACGCCGCGCATACCGCCCATCAGCGCCCGCTCCTGTGCGTTGAAACGGTAGGGAAACACCCTTTTATGTCCGGCCAGATGGAGCGTCTCGTATTTGTCGGAATTGTACGTCTCCTGAAATACCGTCACGTAATCCGCTCCGCACTCATGAAGGTAACGGTATTCGTCAGAGTTCATGGGATAGACCTCCAGGCCTACCATCTTGAAATATTTTCTGGCTGTCTTACAGGCTTCACCGATATATTTCACGTCGGAAGCTTTCCGGCTCTCCCCGGTGAGGATCAGGATCTCCTCCAGACCGGTTTTTGCGATGGCTTCCATCTCTTTCTCGATACCCGCCTGATCCAGCTTGGCCCTTTTAATCTTATTGTGGCAGTTGAATCCGCAGTATATACAGTAATTTTCGCAATAATTGGAAATGTACAGCGGCGTGAACAGATAGACGCTGTTCCCGAAATGACGCCGGGTCTCATCCTGCGCCCGCGCTGCCATCTCTTCCAGGAAGGGCAAAGCGGCCGGAGACAGCAGCGCTTTATAATCTTCCAGACTGCAGCGCTCATGGGAAAGCGCCGCTTTTACATCTGACTCTGTGTAACTGTCATAATCGTAATCATTCATTTCCCGGATTACCCGATCCATGATATCAGAGGAAATCACTTCCATTCCCTCCATATATTTCATATGGTCTGTTCTTGTTTCCATCTTCTGTGCCCTCCGTCATCAATCTTCCAGAAATCCTGTCAGAGGCGAGGAAGCCGCCCCGCCCTTTTCCAGCACCCGGCCAAGTCCTGCCAGGTAAGCGGCGCGCCCTGCCTCGATGGCCTTTTTAAAGGCAGCCGCCATGGCCGGAATATCGCCGGCTGTGGCGATTGCCGTATTTGCCATCACCGCCGACACGCCCATCTCCATGGCCTCGCAGGCCTGGGACGGACGCCCGATACCCGCATCCACGATAATGGGAAGATCGATTTCATCCACCAGAATCTGAATAAACTCTTTTGTCGCCAGCCCTTTATTGGAGCCGATGGGCGCTGCCAGCGGCATGATCGCAGCCGCGCCGGCGTTGACCAGATCCCTGGCCACGTTCAGATCCGGATACATATAGGGCATGACGATAAACCCTTCTTTTGCCATCAGCTCGGTGGCTTTGATGGTTTCATAATTATCCGGCAGCAGATAACGGGAATCCCGGATCACTTCCACCTTTACAAAATCACCGCATCCCAGTTCCCGGGAAAGCCGGGCGATCCGAAGCGCCTCCTGGGCATTTCTCGCCCCCGATGTGTTGGGCAGAAGGGTCACGCCTTCCGGGATATAATCCATGATGTTCTCTTTGCCGTCCGTATTGGCCCGGCGAAGCGCCAGCGTAATCATCTGCGCGCCGGCATCCTCCACCGCCGCCTTGATCAGTTCCACATTATATTTCCCGGAACCCAGGATAAAACGGGACGTAAACTCATGTCCCCCTATTACCAGTACATCTTTTTGTTCCATTATTTCTTTCCTCCTTGCATTAAACTTCTGTCATCCCAAGTATCAGGCGGATGACCATATTGGCCTGGTGGCCGGCACAGACAGATACTCTGGGCGCCATCAGCCCGATCCCTTCGCCGGCGTCCGTCTGTTCATCCCCGCAAAGATACAGCCGGCGAAAGATCTTTCTGGTATGGATCGCATTGGCGCTTCCATACCCTGCCATCCCGCTGCCGGATACCACCGCCGTCCGCGGACAGGACTCCAGCAGTGTATTGACCAGCATGGCCTTCTGATCCGGATCGTCAAAGGCTTCGCAGACGATGGGATACCCTCCCAGAAGAACGGCCGCATTCTCCCCCGTCACCCTGACACAGTCGCCGGTCACTTGCATGTAGGGATTGATTTCATACAGTATACTAGCCAGCGCTTCCGTCTTTTTCATTCCCAGGTGGGCTGTGGTGTAAGCCTGCCGGTTCAGGTTGGTGATATCCACCCGGTCGAAATCGATCAGGTGCAGATGGCCGATGCCGCATCTGGCCAGCATCACTGCAATATGAGACCCCAGGCCTCCCAGGCCTGCGATGCCCACGGACGCCCCTTTCAGCTTTCGGTGAATTTCCGGCGAAAAGCGTGAATCCTTTGCCTGATCCAACTCTTCCTTTGAGGGTATCCTGGTCATCTTCATCCCCCTCCCACAAACCGGACTACTTCCAGATGGTCGCCCTCTTCCAGCCTGGTGGTTTCATACTGTGATTTCGGTACGATTTCCTGGTTTCTCTCCACCGCAATGCGCTTTGTATCGTAACCCAGTTCTTCCAGAAGATGGGCAAGTGTCATATCCGGACGGTATGGTGTTTCTTTTCCGTTTACATAGAGCATTGACTGTCTCCTTTCTTTCCCTTTTACCTAAGAAAAGGCACACGAAGAACTACACCCGTGGTGGTGTACCCCTTCGTGCGCCTTTTCTCACACTCTGCATAAAAGTTTACTTCTCTTTGGATTTTTTGTCAACTCTTTTATGATCTTTTCTGTATTTTACAAAAAAGCCCTTCAGCTGAACCATCGCCGTGATCAGAACCTGTTTCTCCTCTTCATCCATTCCTTTCACAACTGCGTCTATCATTTCCCGGTGAAAAGCCGCATGGTGGCGATAGGCTCTGACGCCCTTCTTTGTCAGTCGGATATACACCACCCGCCGGTCCGCTTCGCTGCGTTCCCGCAGCACATAGTCCTTTTTTACCAGGTTGTTCATGGAGGTGGTGAGTGTTCCCATCGTCACCGACATCTTTTTTGCAATGGAGGACATATTCTGCGGCTCGCCGATCCCCACCGCTTCTATGATATGCATGTCATTGTTGGTAATATCGCGGAATTCCCCTGTGATGATCGCATCCTGTTCAATATCCATGATATCATTGAACAGATCCACCAGAACATCATTCAATGCCCGATAACTGTTATCCATGAACCCTTTTCCTCCTTGTGCCTCACATTTTGCGGAATCTCTGGTACCGGTGATTTGCCAGCTCTTCTGCGCCCATCTGCTGATACTGTACCAGGAAGCTGCAGATCTGCGCTCTCAGCATCCGGCAGATCGCGTTTTCATTTCCACGGGAAGCAGGGATATCCTCGGGAATCACTTTCTCGATAATCCCCAGTTCCAGAAGATCACGGGCCGTTATTTTCATCACCCGGGCCGCCTCGTCTGCTTTTTTACTGTCTTTCCACAGGATCGAGGCAAATCCTTCCGGCGAGAGGATGGAATATATGGCGTTTTCCATCATCCACACTTCATCGGCCACCGCCATGGCCAGCGCGCCGCCGCTGCCGCCTTCTCCGATCACCACAGAGAGAATCGGCGTCTTCATATCCGACATTTCAAACAGGTTGTCCGCAATAGCCCGTCCCTGGCCTCTTTCTTCCGCATCCATACCGCAGTAAGCTCCCGGCGTATCCACGAAGCAGATAACCGGGCGGTGGAATTTCTCCGCCTGTTTCATCAGCCGCAGCGCCTTGCGATATCCGTCCGGAGAAGGCATGCCGAAATTTCTCACCAGATTTTCCTTCAGATTTTTCCCCTTTTGCTGGCCGATCACCGTCACGGGAGTATCGCCCAGCATGGCGATCCCGCCCACGATGGATCCGTCGTCTTTGAAGTAACGGTCTCCGTGCAGTTCAAGGAAGTCTGTAAAAATCCCTTCAATATAGTCCAGCGCCGTCAGCCGGTCCGCCTTTCTGGAGGCTTCCACCACCTCCCAGGCGTCTTTCTTTTCTTTCCCCGGATGACTTTCCGCCAGTTCCGACTCCGCGGGCGCGCTGGCCGGTTTGCCGCAGGTATGCATGCGGATCAGATCAGAAAGTACCTTTCTCATCTCAGAGCGTTCCACGATACGGTCGATAAACCCATGCTCCAGAAGAAACTCCGACCGCTGGAACCCTTCCGGAAGTTTCTGACGGATCGTCTGCTCGATGACTCTGGGACCGGCAAAACCGATCAGAGCGCCCGGCTCCGCCAGAATGATATCTCCCAGCATGGCAAAACTTGCCGTCACCCCGCCGGTTGTGGGATCTGTCAAGACAGAAATGTATAAAAGCCCTGCATTGCTGTGCCTTTTAAGCGCCGCGGAAGTCTTCTCCATCTGCATCAGCGAAACCATGCCTTCCTGCATTCTGGCTCCTCCGGAACAGCAAAACAGGATGACAGGGAGCTTCTTTTCTGTGGCCCGCTCCACCGCACGGGTGATCTTTTCACCCACCACATAGCCCATACTTCCCATCAGGAAACGGGCGTCGATGATGCCAATGGCAATTCTCTGGCCTTCTATGGACGCTTCGCCGGTCATGATTCCCTCATACAGTCCGGTCTTTTCGCGGCAGGCTTCCAGCTTCTCTTCATATCCCGCAAACTGCAGCGGATCCGGAGTCTGAATATCCTCGTCCCAGGGAGTGAAACTTCCCCTGTCCACGATCATTCTCATCCTGCGCTTCGCGTTCAGACGAAAATAGGCGCCGCACTTGGGACAGGCATAATAGTTGGCCTTCACATCGTCCCGGTAAATCAGTTCCTGGCATTTCCCGCATTTGGCCCAGAGGGTTTTCAGAACATCCGGTTCCTCCCCTCTTCCCTTTTTCATATTCATATTGGATGGAGTTCTTCGCAATAAATCTTTTAACATTTCTTCACCTGATCCTTATCACTGGCTACAGATACTTCTCGATAAACGAAGTATCCTGCTTTCCTTCCATAAACACCGGATGGGTAATGATCTTCATCTGGTACTCCTGATTGGTATCCACACCTTCGATGATCAGTTCATCCAGCGCCATGCGCATTTTCTGAATCGCTTCTTCCCGGTCCTTCCCATGTACGATGATTTTTGCAATCATGGAATCATAATTTGGCGGAATCCGATATCCGTTGTACACGGCGCTGTCAATCCGAATTCCGTTTCCGCCGGGAAAATGACTGTCCACAATAGTGCCCGGGCAGGGCATAAAATTCTTATCCGGATTTTCCGCATTGATCCGGCATTCCATGGCATGGCCTCTTAACACCACATCTTTTTGTTCCAGCTTCAGAGGTTCGCCAGCCGCGATCCGGATCTGTTCCTTGATCAGATCCAGGCCGGTCACCGCTTCCGTCACCGGATGTTCCACCTGAATCCGGGTATTCATCTCTATAAAATAGAAATTTTTCTGTTTGTCTACCAGAAACTCGATGGTCCCCGCGCTCTCGTATCCGGCTGCCTTGGCCGCCTTCACCGCCGCTTCTCCCATCTGGGCGCGCAGTTTTTGCGTAATCGCAGGACTGGGAGATTCCTCCACCATCTTCTGGTGACGTCTTTGCACCGAACAGTCTCTCTCTCCCAGATGGATCACATGGCCGTAACTGTCCGCCAGAATCTGAAATTCAATATGACGGGGTTCTTCCACAAAGCGTTCGATATACATGGTGGGATCCGAAAATCCCTGTTCCGCCTCACGCTGCGCCGTCTTGAACTGGGTATCAAACTCCTCCGGCGTCATAGCCACACGCATACCCCGGCCGCCGCCGCCGGCCGCCGCCTTGATCATGACCGGATAGCCGATCTGGGCAGCCTGAGCCTTTCCCTTTTTCACATCCAGCACCGGCTCCCTGCTGCCGGGAACCACCGGTACGCCCGCTTCGATCATGGTATTTCTGGCCTGGGCTTTATTTCCCATCTTTTCAATGACTTCACTGTTTGGCCCGATAAACTTCACGCCGCATTTTTCGCACATGCGGGCAAATTTGCTGTTCTCCGAAAGAAAGCCAAATCCCGGATGGATGGCCTGCGCATTCATGGTGATCGTCGCGCTTAAGATCCGCTCCATGGAAAGATAACTGTCCTTGGAGGGCGCCGGCCCGATACAGACAGCCTCGTCCGCCAGCAGCGTGTGCAGCGCATCTTTGTCCGCCTCCGAATAAACGGCGACAGTGCGGATGCCCATCTCCTTACAGGCGCGGATAATCCGCACAGCGATCTCTCCCCGATTGGCAATCAAAATTTTATTAAACATACTTTCCCCTTCCATCAGCTTACAATGAACGTCATTTCAGCGGATACCGCCATCTCGCCGCTCACCTTGGCAACTGCCTTGCCCACTCCGATGGGGCCTTTCTGCTTGATGATCTCACAGGACAGGGAAAGCGTGTCGCCCGGCACTACTTTCCTGCGGAACTTCACTTTATCCATGCCGCCGAAAAAAGCGGTCCTTCCTTTATTTTCCGGTACGCTCAAGATCGCTACCGCTCCCACCTGAGCCAGCGCCTCCACGATCAGTACGCCGGGCATCACCGGCTCCTGGGGAAAATGACCGGCGAAGAACTCTTCCCGGAAGGTTACGCACTTTATGCCGCACGCCCTTACGCCCGGCTCCAGTTCATCAATCCGGTCCACCAGTAAAAAGGGGTGACGATGCGGAATAATCTGTTCAATCTCTTTAATTCCCAATGCCATAATCTGCTCCTTACTCGACACGGAACAACAGCTGGCCAAATTCCACCACCTGCTCGTTTTCAATCACGATCTCTGTGATCACGCCGTCTCTGTCGCTTTCAATCTCATTCATCAGCTTCATGGTCTCAATAATTCCTAAAACCTGTCCCTTCTTTACGGTATCTCCCACATGCACATAGGGCTCGGCATCCTCCGCAGGAGCGCTGTAGAACGTTCCCACCAGGGGGGATTTGATCCAGGTTCCGTCATCCACAAACTCTTCTTCCGCAGCCGGCGCTGCCGGTTCTGCTTTCTGAGGCGCTTTCGGCGCAGCCACAGCCGCAGGAGCGCCTGCTTTCAGTACCAGTTTCATATCTCCTTCACTGTATTCAAACTCTGTCAGTGAAGATTTGGAGACCGTCTCGATCAGACGGATAATCTGTTCTGTATCCATAGCTCCTCCTATTTCTCAAACCGTTTCACACAAAGGGTTGCGTTATGTCCGCCAAATCCCAGAGAATTGCTCAGGCAGCAGTTTACCTCCTGTTCGACGGGGCCATCTGTGATATAATCCAGATCGCATTCTTCATCCGGTACACGGTAGCCTACCGTGGGATGCAGGTAATTATCCTCAATGGATTTCACGCAGGTGATGAATTCCACGCCGCCGGCCGCTCCCAGCAGATGGCCTACCATAGATTTGGTGGAGCTGATTTTTACCCGTGACGCCTCTTCTTTCATGGCCAGCTTAATGGCCTTGGTCTCAAAGAGGTCGTTGTGGTGGGTGCCGGTACCGTGGGCGTTGATGTAATCCACATCGGCCGGCGTCACTTTCGCATCGGACATGGCCATCTCCATCGCCTTGGCTGCGCCGCTTCCGTCTTCCGCCGGCGATGTGATGTGGAAGGCGTCGCTGGTGGCGCCGTAGCCCACGATTTCCGCATAGATTTTCGCGTTTCTTTTCAGGGCGTGTTCCAATTCTTCCAGCACGACCACGCCGGCTCCCTCGCCCATGACGAATCCGCCCCTTTCCTTATCGAAAGGAATGGAAGCGCGCAGGGGATCCTCCGCAGTCGTCAGCGCCGTCAGGGAAGTAAAACCAGCCATGCCGCTGGGCGTGATGGCGCTTTCCGTCCCGCCGGCCACCATCACTTCCGCGTCTCCGTACTGGATCGTGCGGAATGCTTCTCCGATGGAGTGGGTGCCTGTGGCGCAGGCGGTAACCACGTTGATGCTTTTTCCTTTTAAACCAAACAGAATGCTGACATTTCCTGCCGCCATATTACTGATCAGCATGGGAACCATCAGCGGGCTGACTTTTCTCGGGCCGCCCTTGAGCAGTTTTTGAAACTCTCTTTCAATGGTCTGCAGACTGCCGATGCCGGAACCGATGCTGACGCCCACACGATAAGGATCCTCCTGCTGCAGATCCAGTCCGGAATCCTTCAGCGCCTCTTCTGTAGCCGCCACCGCATAATGGCAGAAAGCCTCCATCCGGCGGGCAGTCTTGGCGTCCATATGTCCTCTTGCATCAAATCCTTTTACTTCGGCAGCCAGCTTTACTTTATAATCTGTGGCATCCATTTTGGTGATCTCCCCGATCCCAACGGTCTGCTTTTTCACCGCCGCCCAAAATTCATCCACACTGTTTCCGATGGGAGTGATGGCTCCCATTCCCGTCACTACTACTCGTTTCATGGATTTCCTCCTTACATTACCATTCCGCCGTCTACATGGAGCACCTGTCCCGTAATGTAACGGCTTTTTTCAGACGCCAGGAATACCACGGCATCCGCCACATCCTCCGGCTTGCCAAAATGACCCAGCGGAATCGTGGCCGCCGCATTCTCTTTCACCTTGTCCGACAGCACGTCCGTCATATCTGTCTCGATAAAACCGGGAGCCACCGCATTAACCGTAATGCCCCTGGACGCCACCTCCCGGGCGATGGATTTCGTCATGCCGATCAGGCCCGCCTTGGAAGCGCTGTAGTTTACCTGGCCGGCGTTTCCTGTCACGCCGGATACGGAAGAGATGTTGATAATGCGGCCGCTTCTCTGTTTGATCATCGCTTTCACCGCCCATTTGCTGCAGTGGTAAGCTCCTTTCAGGTTGATATCGATGACGCTGTTAAAATCTTCTTCCTTCATCCGCATCAAAAGGCCGTCTCTGGTGATGCCCGCATTATTGACCAGGATATCGATGCGGCCATGACGGGCAAGAATATCCGCAAAGGCCTTCTCGACCGCTTCATAATCCGCCACATTAAAGGGGCAGACTTCCGCCTGGCCGCCGGCTTCCTGTATTTCTCTGGCTGTTTCCTGTGCTTTTTCCACAGAACCGTTACAGTTTATGATAACCGCAGCTCCTTCTTCCGCCAGCGCCAGGGCAATGGCTCTTCCGATTCCCCGAGCGCCTCCTGTTACAACTGCCACCTGATTTTCCAACATGTTCTCCTCCATCTTTCTGCCTTACCGCATATAGTTTTAAAGGGCAGTGTTATCTGCCCAGATATTCTTTCAAACCTTCCAGTGATTCCCAGGTATTCACATTGTATACGGATACCTCACGGGATATCTTTTTCACAAAAGACGCCAGGGTTTTCCCGGGGCCGATCTCCACGAACCGATCCACGCCGGCGGCAATCATGTTCTCCACACTCTGCTGCCATCTGACGGAACTGCTGACCTGACGCACCAGCAGATCTTTGATCTCTTCGGTACCTTCCACATAGGACGCCGTCACATTGGTCACATAGGGAATACTGTGTTCTGTCAGTACAACCGGTTCCAGCACCTCTCCCAGCTTCTTTCCGGCGCCGGCCAGCATACTGGAGTGGAAGGGTCCGCTCACTTTCAGGGGCACAGTCCGCTTGGCGCCGGCTTCTTTCAAAGCCTGGCAGGCCGTCTGTACCGCGTCGGTTTTACCGGAGATCACGATCTGGCCGGGACAGTTATAGTTCGCCACTTCCACACCGTCGATGGGATCTACCACCTGATCGATCTGTTCCGCTGTCATACCCAGCACAGCCGCCATGGCTCCCTGTCCCAGAGGCACCGCCTCCTGCATCAGAATTCCCCTTTGACGGACCACTTTTACCGCATCCTCAAAGGTCATGGCTTTGCAGGATACCAGGGCGCAGTATTCACCCAGGCTTAAACCGGCCGTCACATCCGGCGTATAACCCATTTCTTCTATCTGCGCCAGCATAGCCACGCTGGTGGTCACCAGCGCCGCCTGCGTATATTCTGTGATATCCAGTCTGTCATTTTCCTCAAAGCAGAGCTCTTCCATGGAAAATCCCAGAAGCTGGCTGCTTTTTTCATAGATTTCTCTGGACAGCGCGCAGTTTTCATAAAAGTCCTTTCCCATGCCCGCCTTCTGCGCACCCTGTCCCGGGAATATATATGCTATTTTTCCCACTTTTCTGCTCCTTTTAACAGCTCTTGCGTCTCCTGAACCAGTTCTTCGATGATTTCTTTACAGGACTGACGCTTTTTGATCAGTCCGGCGATCTGTCCGGCCATCACGGTTCCCGTCTTAATGTCGCCCTCCTGCACCGCTCTTCTTAAAGAGCCCACAGTCAGCCCCTCCAGTTCTTCAAAGGAAGCGCCGTCTTTTTCTTTCTGCAAATAATCCTTGGTGTTCTGATTTCGCAGGGAACGAACCGGATGTCCCGTGGAACGTCCCGTCACCACGCTGTCGATGTCTTTGGCCTTGATGATCCGGTCCTTGTAATTGTCATGGACGATGGATTCATCCGATACCACAAAACGGGTTCCGATCTGGACGCCTTCTGCTCCCAGCAGGAACATGGCCGCCATGCCTCTGCCGTCGCCGACGCCGCCGGCGCCGATCACGGGAATATTCACAGCATCCACAACCTGGGGAACCAGCGTCATGGTCGTCTGCTCACCGATGTGGCCGCCGGCTTCACAGCCTTCCGCCACAACAGCATCCGCGCCGTACCGCTCCATCCTCTTGGCCAGCGCAACGCTTGCCACAACAGGGATGACTTTGATGCCGGCGTCTTTCCACGCCGTCATGTATTTTTCAGGATTCCCGGCTCCTGTGGTAATCACCGGAACCTTCTCCTCGATCACCAGCTGCGCGATCTCCTCCGCGCTGGGGCTGAGCAGCATGATATTTACGCCAAAAGGCTTGTCCGTCAGTTCTCTTGCCTTGCGGATTTCCTCCCGTACTACTTCTGCCGGAGCATTCGCAGCGCCAATCAGTCCGAGACCACCTGCCTCTGAAACTGCGGCCGCCAGATGATGTTCCGCAACCCAGGCCATACCTCCCTGGATGATAGGATACTGTGTACCTAAAATTTCTGTTACTCTCGTCTTCATGGCTTGCCTGCCTTTCTTTCCTTCAATCAGCGATTACTCTTCGATACCTTTATTTTTCAGATAATCCAGCACGTCCTGTACGGTAACCATGCTTTCCAGATCCTCCGCCGGAATCTCGATCTCATACTCGTCTTCCAGATTGGTCACCAGCTCAAAAAGATCCAGAGAATCTGCATTCAGATCTTCTTTCAGTGATTTTTCGGGAGTTACTTCCTCCGCGTCGATTCCCAGCTGGTCTGCAATCATCTCTTTCATTTTTTCTAACATTGTTCTGTTCTCCTTTTTTCTTTTTTGATTTTTTATTTGTAATGCGCCCGCAGCGCTTTTTACCATTCCAAAAGGGCGCTGGCCCAGCTTAAGCCGCCGCCAAAAGCGGCCAGTATGATTTTATCGCCCGGTTTGATCTTTCCGGCCTGATTGTATTCGTCCAGCAGAACCGGTATGCTGGCAGCCGACAGATTGCCGCAGTGATCCATGTTCATGGGCATCTTTTCCGCCGGAATCTTCAGATGCTTCGCGGCTGCTTCCAGGATCCTTTTATTTGCCTGGTGGAAAATGAAGTGATCCACATCTTCCACCTTCATATCGCCTGCCGCAAGCACCGTCTGTATGGTTTTTGGCAGACGGCGCACTGCAAATTTATAAACTTCCTGTCCGTTCATACGCAGTTTTCCGGCCGCTCCCTTATTTACCACCGGGTTGGTGATGGGCCATCCTTCACAGTAAAGTACGGGGCCTTTGACGCCGTCGCTGCCCATATCCATGGCCAGGATGCCCGTCTCATCCGCTCCCAGCACAGCGGCTCCAGCGCCGTCGCCGAAAAGAATGCAGGTGCTTCTGTCATCCCAGTCCACCACCCTGGACAAGGTCTCAGCAGCCACCACCAGAATCTTCTGATACATACCTGCCTGGATATAGGCCGCCGCCGTATTGATGGAGTAGATAAATCCGGAGCAGGCAGCGCTCAGATCCATACAGGGAATGTTGGGAGCTCCAATGGCTGCCTGCAACTGGCAGGAAGCATTGGGGAACAGATAATCCGGTGTAAACGTCGCCACGATAATCATGTCCAGATCATCCGCCGTCAGACGACTGTTTTCCAGCGCTCTTTCTGCAGCTTTGGCAGCCATGAAAACGGTTCCCTCATCCGTCAGATGGCGTTCCTTTATCCCTGTACGCTCCCGGATCCATTCATCGCTGGTTTCCACCAGCTTAGCCATATCGTCATTTGTCAGTACGTGTTCCGGTAAATAACTTCCGGTACCTAATATTCTCGCTTTCACCTTAACCTCCAGTGTCGGATTCTGTTTTGTTGTAAAATATTTTCGAATTCAAACTATTTAAATCTTAAAGTATTATATCATGGCAGGAAACGTTGTCAACCATAAATTACAAAAAGGTATCCAGTTTTTCCCGGATACGCTGAAAATCTTCTTTTGTCTCTGCCATTTTGGAGGGATCCCGCAGCAACGCAGAGGGATGGTAGACCCCGGTCAGAAAAAAGCCTTTTCGCTCCGTCCACTGACCATGCTCCCTTGTAATGCGAAAATCAGGCCGGATCACCCGGCATGCTGCGATCCGCCCCAGACAGACCATAATTCTGGGGCGGATCAGCGCCGTTTCATATTTCAGATAAGGCATACAGGCCTCCTGCTCTTCCCTCTCCGGATCCCGGTTTCCCGGCGGATGACACTTGTTGATATTGGTGATATAGATCTGCTCCCGGGAAAGACCGATGGATTCCAGCAGCTCATCCAGCACCTGCCCGGATCGCCCCACAAAGGGAATCCCCTGCTCGTCCTCCATCCTGCCAGGCGCTTCCGCGATCAGCATGATTTTACTTGCCAGGTCGCCCCTCCCCATCACCGGACGCTTCCGCGTCCGGCAAAGACCGCACCGGCTGCAGTGATCCACAAATTGTTTCAGTTCATCCCAGGTATACAGATTCATCTTTTACAGATCCTTTCTCTCCAGTATTTTTTTCGTCGCCTGCCAGGAACCGCCAAAAGCACAGACCGACAGAATCAGGGTTACTGCACAGGCAAGAGGGCTGGCCCCCAGCAGCAGAACAAAAACCACAAAGAATCCGGCCGCCGCAGGATACGCGGCGATGGTGCCGATGGTACTTTTCATCTCATCCAGCAGGAAATGGCAGGGCATAAGAATACTGCCGGCGATCAGGGCCAGTACCGCGCTGATCCAGAGATATAAATAAGCTTCCTCCACTGTGCTTCCGGCAAGTAAAGTTGCCACCGCGCCAAAGACGACGCCAAAGACCAGCCCCGCCGCGCTCAGCAGCAGATACAGCAGATATTTGCCGTTGATATATGTCTGCCTGCCGGCCGGCGTGATGGCCACGGTACGGATCCATCCGCAGGATTTATCCACATTGATGGTGGAGGAAATGATCATTCCCAGCATGGCGGTGGCCAGCACCACCAGAACCCAGGGTGTTGCCAGATAACTTAAGCTGATTCCGATTACCAGATATACCACCAGCAGCAGAATCACCAGCGAACGGATAATATAAAAATCTTTCAATAACAGACCTCTCATTTTTCTTCCCCCTTTACGTACAGCAGCATGATCTCATCCAGCGAAGCCGGCACCACCAGCGCCTGTGGATACTTCTTCTTCGCTTCATGGCGATTCGCCACCAGCGCCTGCCATTCACAGTCCAGTTTCCGGTAAGACAGGATATCCTCCTTACGGATTTTGGCAAACTGATCCGCGCCGCATTTGATAATTCCGTAATTTTCCAGCAGATCGTCTTTAGGACTGGAAAAAATGATTTTCCCTCTGTGAAGAAAGACGATATAATCCGCCACCTTCTCCAGATCGCTGGTGATATGAGAAGATACCAGAACGGCATGGTCTTCATCCTGGATAAACTCCAAAAGCATGTCCAGAACCTCGTCCCGCATGATCGGATCCAGTCCGCTGGTAGCTTCATCCAGAATCAGCAGCTTCACGTGATGGGAAAAAGCTACCGCAATGGAATATTTCATTTTCATGCCTTTGGAAAACTCTTTGATTTTTTTATTCTCCGGAATCTGAAACCGTTCCAGTATCTCGCGGTATTTTTCCTCATCCCAGCTGCGATAAAGACCGGGAAATACTTTTCCCATCTGTCTTGGCGTCAGCATCGTCGGATAATTATTTCCGTCAAAAACGACGCCCATCTCTTCCCGGTTCACCTCCTCCGGGCCTCTGCTCCCCAACAGGCGCACCGTACCTTCCTGTGTGTGGATCAGGCCCAGCACCGCATTAATGGTAGTACTTTTTCCCGCGCCGTTTTCACCGATCAACCCCACGATGCTCCCCTTGGGGACTGTGAAAGATATGTGATCCAGCGTAAAATCTCCGTATTGTTTTGTCACTCCTTGTAACTCCAATGCCATTGCTTCCATTTTCACTCCTCCTCATACAGCAGCGCCAGTAAGGCCTGCAGTTTGTCCAGCCTGATCCCGCTGGTTTTTGCAATCTCAATCGCCTGCGCAAAGAGCTGCTCGATTTTTTTCTGCTGTTCCTCCAGATAGAAATCCGGATTCTGCGCCGATACGAAACAGCCTTTTCCCGCCGTCGTCTCGATAAACCCGTCCGCCTGCAGAACATCATACGCTTTTTGCACCGTCAGCACACTGATATGCAAAGACTTTGCCAGCCCCCGTATGGACGGAAGCGCTTCCCCCGCCTGCAGCTGGCCGCCGATGATCAACGCTTTGATCTGGGAAGAAATCTGCTCATAAATCGGTGTGCTAATACGGTTGCTGATAAAAATTTCCAATGTATCACCGCCTTTGTGTTATACTGTGTTATATGTATATATACAGTATAATACTCAGAAATACAGATGTCAACTAAAAAGAAAAACCAGGGCTCCTTTCATGAAGTCCTGGTCTTTTTCTCTTCGGCAAGTATTTTTTTAAACTGGACGGCAAAGAGAATTGCCGTAAAGGTTACCGCCAATGTATCTGCCGCCGGCTCTGCCAGATATACCGCCATCGTCTTATCAGACTGCAGTACCTGAGGCATGATGTAAATCAGCGGAATCAGCAGAATAAACTTCCTCGTGACGGCTACCGCAATGGATTCCCTGGCTTTGCCCAGCGCATTGAAGGTCATCTGACAGGCCATCTGTATACCAAACAGGAACATGACGCCCATATAAATCCGAAGCGCCGTCCGGGTATAAACCATCAGGCTGGCATCGGAGGTAAACAAAGACGCAAACCCTCCGGGAAACAGCATCACCATCGCCCAAAGAAAGATCGAATACGCCAGACTCACCTTCAGCAGCAGTTTGAAAGCCGCGCGAACTCTGGGATAATCCCTGGCGCCGTAACTGTAGCTGATGATGGGCTGCGCGCCCTGCCCCAGGCCCTGCAGGGGCAGCATGGCAAACTGCATGACACTGGTCAGAATCGTCATGGCGCCCACCGCTATGTCGCCGCCATACCTTTGCAGGGAGCTGTTAAAGCAGACAGAGATCACACTCTCGCTGGCCTGCATGATGAAGGTAGCCACGCCCAGCGCCATGCAGGGAAGTATGATCGACGACGTAAGTCCCAGATTCTTTTTTCGGATACGCAGAAATGTCTTTTTCCCTCCAAGAAAACTGATCACCCAGATACAGGAAAGCGCCTGGGAAATGATAGTAGCCAGCGCCGCGCCGCGAACCCCCATATCAAATGTGAAAATGAAAACCGGATCCAGAATAATATTGGCCACTGCACCGATCAGCACAGAAAGCATGCCGGTTCTGGCAAATCCCTGGGCCGTAATAAAAGCATTCATGCCCAGAGTCAATTCCACAAACACCGTTCCCAGCGCATAGATATTCATATAGCTGACGCCATAGGCGATGGTATTTTCACTGGCGCCGAACGCCATCAGAAAGTCCCGGTTAAAAAGCAGCAGCACAGCGGTAAGGATGACAGAAATAATCAGCTGCAAAGTGAAGCAGTTCCCCAGCGTCTTCTCCGCCGCCTCCTTATCTTTCTTCCCCATAAAGATGGAAGCCCTGGGCGCGCCGCCGTACCCTACCAGCGCGGCAAAGGCAGAGACGATCATGATCAGCGGCATGCAAACGCCCACCCCGGTCAGAGCGGCCGCCCCGACTTCGGGGATATGACCGATATAGATCCGATCCACAATGTTATACAGCATATTGATCAGCTGAGCCGCCACGGTCGGCAGGGCAAGTCTTACAAGAAGCTTTCCCAGAGGTTCCGTACGAAGAAATTCTTTGTCCTGATTTTCTTCTCTCCTTCCTTCAGACATGTTCATCGTCTGCTTTGTTTCTGTCTGTTTCATAACCACCACCCCTTATATGTACTTTCATTCCCAGTTTTTCAGATTAACTGCCAGTATACTCTCCTTTTGGCAAAAGTCAGGGGGCAGGCATCCCCTCCGGTATGCCTGCCCCCTGGCCTTATTGTTATGGTTTTTTATCTGTAATATTTCCTGCCAATCATCAGCGCTGTAGCTGCCGTTCCGGCTCCCAGCGTAAGGAACAGCAGGGGAATCACCTGATTCTCATCTTCCGTTCTGGCGTTTGCCGCTCTGCGGACGCTTTCTTTTCTAATAGCAGAATCGGTCTTTTTATTGTCCGTTTTCGTATTACGGGATACCGGCTTCACACGTTTCACTTCGTCTTTTATCGCTCCCTTTTCTATCACAGTGACTTTTACCATCTGGCTTGCCGCGCTTACTGTTTTTGTCTCAGACGCTTCGTCATTGGTGTTGGAAACCATACAGTAATAGTAAACCGTACCGGTATCCTTGGTGGAAGGCAGATACGCGGCGCCGGCGGCGTCTTCGATGGGCGTTCCTTTTCTGCTGCTATCGCTGCTTCGATACCACTGGTATGTCAGCGTGCCGCCGTCAGACGCCTGTGCCTCTACTTCCAGCCTGGGAGACTGTCCTTTATAGTAAGTTCCTCCGCCGGAAGGACCGCTCACTTCAGGTTTTGCCGCGCTTTTGGGTCTGTCTCCTTCTTTGACCGTTACTTCCACCGCATTGCTCACCGTATATGCTGTCTTCTCCAGTGTCGCCTGCTGGTTGATGTTAATCACCACACAGTAGTAATAGGCTGTCCCCACAGGAGGCATATACTCCGCCTTGGTGGCTCCTTCTATTTTCTCTTTGTTTCTGTACCACTGATACGTCAGCATTCCGCCGTCACTGACAGAAGCTTTTACCTTCAGTACAAAAGCATCGCTTTCATAGAAAGTTCCTCCGACAGGCCCTTCCACCTGCGGCTTTTGGGCTTTTTCCACCTCAGGCACGGGCTGCTGCACCGTCACCTGTACCGCTTCACTGACTGCCTGTGCCGTTTTTTCTCCATTTACCTGCTCATTGGTATTGGTCACCACGCAGTAATAATAGACAGTTCCTGCCGCATCGGTGGAAGGATGGTACGTATTCTCTGTGGCGCCGTCCAGGGCTGTACCGCTCTCCGCGCTGCCGTCTTCGCTGCGGTACCACTGATAGCTTAACGTACCGCCGTCTTCCACGGATGCCTTTATTTCCAGCACCGCCGGATCGCCCTGGTTAAAGGCGCCGCCGCCGCTGATCCATTCGATCACCGGCTTTTTGGCATCCACAATTTCAATCCCCGGTTCCGGATCAACAGAGGGATCATCCTCCCTCTCTTCCACCGTTACCTGCACCGCTTCGCTGACTGCCTGCGCCGTCTTTGCCCCGTCTGCCTGCTCGTTGGTATTGGTCACCACGCAGTAATAATAGACGGTCCCTGCCGCATCGGTGGAAGGATGGTACGTATTTTCTGTGGCGCCGTCCAGAGCTGTACCGCTCTCCGCGCTGCCGTCTTCGCTGCGGTACCACTGATAGCTTAACGTACCGCCGTCTTCCACGGATGCCTTTATTTCCAGCACCGCCGGATCGCCCTGGTTAAAGGCGCCGCCGCCGCTGATCCACTCGACCACCGGCTTTGCAGCATCCACCGTTATCTGCCGGGGTTCTGTCACCATCACGCTGACCGCTTTGCTGACCGTCTGCGCCGTCTTTTTTCCATCGGCCTGTTCGTTGGTATTGGTTACCACGCAGTAATAATACCATATTCCCGCTTCCCGGGTGGGCGCTTCAAACAACGTATCGGAAGCCCCCTCAACGGCCGTGCCCTTTTCCGTATTTCCATCTGCGCTCCGATACCACTGATAAGTTAATGTGCCGCCGTCCCCGACGGAAGCTTTTATCTCCAGAAGAGCCTTATCACCGATCTGAAAAGCGCCGCCGCCGCTGAACCATTCGATCGCAGGAGCCTGCGCGTTGACCGGTTCAGCCTCGGAATTCTCGACAGCTGCCGGATTATTCTGCTCTTCTTTGAAACTCTCTGCCGATACCGGCGTCAGACAGCCGCTCATCGCCAGAATCCATGCCGCCAGTAAACTGATCGCTTTCATCCGATATGTTTTCATACTCTCACCTCCCGGTTCATTTCTCATAATGAAATCCGCTCGTTTAAGTTACCCTTACCTTAACACGATTTTTCTGAAAACACAATCGTCTGCAATAAATTTTAAGAATTCCTTAAGAATAGTTTAGAATTCTGTATCAGTATACAATAACCGGAAAACCGTAGGACACCACATCGTAAATTTTTTTCATGGCATCCAGCGGGGTGTTGACACATCCATGGGAACCATTGGTGATGTAGATATCTCCTCCGAAAGCCGTTCTGGAAGCCAGATCATGAAGCCCCACCGTAAAGTCCTCGCTGTAGGGCACCCAGTAGGTCACCTCCTCCACATAGGACGGCTCCCCGTTTTCATCCGGTTTTCCCTTCATTGTATAGGGAGATTTTCTGGATTTGACTTTCCATACGCCTCCCTTTGGCGTCTCAGTTCCATTGTTTACGCATCCTGTCACCACCGGCGTCTCCACCACCAGTTCCCCGTCCACATAGCACCAGACCGTCTGCTGTTCAATGGAAATTTCTATGTAGGAACTGCCGATATCATTCTCCTCTCTGCTTTTTGCCGAACTGCTGTAGGTCACCTCAAAGGCTCCCTGCTGATGCTCCTGTATAGCCTGGATGAGATTGGCCGCCGTCGTTTCCACATCCAGTACCCAGCCGTAGTCTCCCTTATCCAGAGTAACGGTTTCGCCTCCTGTGGTGATAAAAGTATGGTGTCCCACCGTATTATATTTATCCGCCAGCTGCTGCACATATTCCGTCACTTTGGCAGAATCGATCACATCATTTCCCGCTTCGTCCTGTGTCAGCCAGGTGATCAAAAGATTCTTGTCCACCGTCTCCGTGCGGCCGCTGCCAAAATCCATGGTCAAACTGGCAGAAACCAGCTGCTGCAGATTCTTAAGACGTTCCTTAAGCGCTTCATCCTCCGCCGTGACTGCCGGATGTTCATAGCAGTCCGCCGCATCCAGATCCAGCGTCTTTTCCCCTGCCAGAACCGCCTTTTTAACCGCCGCCGTCACCTTGTCACGGTTCAGCGTGGTTCCTTCTTTTTCCGGAACAATGGTAAAAGCATTGTTTTCCACGGTGATAGAAGCATCTTCCGGCGCCGTCATATTCTCTTCCTGCATCATGGCCAGGCCATCCACCGCCTTGCTGATGCCCTCGTCCGATACTTCCAACGAAACCAGTTCCTGATACGTATGTTCCCGGAAGGCCCCCGCCGGCCAGAGCCAGTGATTCTGCCCTTTTAAAAGCCGGTCTACCGCCCCGTCGTCTTTATAGGAAAGAGAAAGATCCCAGGCCGTCAGCGTTTCCTTAGCCTCGCCTCTGCCAGTCACCGTCAGCCGGTAGCTTTCCACTTCTTCTTTCAGCTTTTCTTTCACCTGTGCCGCTGTCATCTGTGAACAATCCATTCCGTCAATGACGGTATTGGAATAAAAATGCTCTTCGAAATAAAACGCCATTGCTGCATACGTCCCTGCCAGAAGCAAAAGGAACACCACAAGCACGCCGAGCAGTATCTTTTTTCTTTTTGTCATTTTTTCTCCCCTTTTGTACAAACCTTATCCCCACAAAGGGAGGCTGTCACACCACTCCTTGTGCGACAGCCCCCTTGCAAATCACTTTCCCCATCATTAAAATTTTGCACTTTGTCTCATCAATATTCCGGCTCGATCAGACCGTAGGTATTACCCTTCCTTTTGTAAACCACATTCACCTCATCCGTCTCTGCATTGCAGAAAACGAAGAAATTGTGTCCCAGCAGTTCCATCTGCACACAGGCGTCTTCCGGATACATCGGCTTAATGCCAAACTTCTTGGTCCGGATGATCTTAACCTCTTCATCATCCGGAACTTCTTTTTCAATAAATGCTTTCTGGAGGTTTCCGCCGTCCTGATGTTTATCCACGATTTTATTTTTGTATTTTCTCAACTGACGTTCGATCACTTCTTCTACCAGATCGATGGACACATACATATCATTGCTCACCTGTTCAGAGCGGATAATATTTCCTTTTACCGGGATCGTTACCTCAATTTTCTGCCGTTCTTTTTCGACACTCAGCGTTACGATAATGTCTGTTTCCGGAGTAAAGTACCGTTCCAGCTTGCCAAGCTTGTCCTCGACTGCCGACCGTAATCCATCCGTAATCTCGATATTTTTTCCACTGATAATAATTTTCATGATGTCCACTCCCTTTTGCTTCGATTTTACATCCCGTTTACACAGGTTGTAATTAGTTTTATTATAATACGGAACGGGAGGATTCGCAACAGCAAAAAAGCCTTCCGAAGGAGAGAGAATTCCGGAAGGCTTTTCTATCTGATTTCCTTAGACTGTTTTACATTTCATTCCATGTTTCATGCATATAGATGCCGCGTTTTTCCAGTTCATCAAAGATCTGCTGCGGTTCAAAGGCTTCCTCCGGGATGAGGATACCGGTTCCTTTTACATTGCCCTTTGCCAACTGCTGCGCTGCAATAGAGAGGGGAATTCCCACATTTCTGGTATAGGCTCTTAGCCCTTCCCAGCCTTTTACGCTTCCGTCGGAAGCAGGATGGGTATGATAGATGATTCCCTGTTTTTTTACGCCGTCTTTATATCCGACTACCTCGATGTGCAGCGCATAACCGTACAGCTGTGTGGTTTTCCCCTGCTCGCTTTCCACCAGGTAGTCCCCGATAATGCTCATCAGCCCCCTTGTGGTATCTCCCACCTGCACCGGCGGGTTTTTCAAAATACCGTAATCATACAGCCCTCTTACCAGAGTCATGTTCTGTTTCGGCCAGGTGCCTCGTACTTCGATCAGCCGCACGCCCTTATCTTTCAGCGCCTTCGCCAGCGTTACCGTCTCTGAATGGGGAATGATGTACTGAACAGTTTTGCCATAAGGCTGGGGCAGTTCCACTTCTCGGGGACGGGCGAAGGGCGGAACCTGTATAAACTTTCCGTCTTCATATACCACTCTGCTTTCCAGGTTGGGATCGTACTCGTAAGTTGTGGTTTCCGTAATGGATTTAGAGAAAGCAAAGGGACGAAAGGCTCCGTGAGAAACATAGACCTCTTCCACCGTATCCAGCTGACCTGCCAGATGCATGGCCATCATCTGTGTGACGCCAGGCGTCATGCCAAACCCTGGCACGCAGGCTTTTCCCGCTTTTTTAAACAGTTCATCCCACTGATTTTCCTCTCCGAAACCATTCAGGTTCACCCCGTGACAGCCGGCTTTCGCAATGCATTCCGTGGACAGACCATTGAGGGTGATCTGGGTGCCGTCCATAACGACGTCGTAACCGCGCATCCGTTCGGCCGTCTCATCGGTTTTTGTCACATCGACTTTTACCACATCCACACGTTTGTCATTCAGCCACTGCGCCACCTTGCATGCTTCTTCGTAATTGTAATCTCCAATGGTAATCTTCTCAAAATCAGAATACTGCACCAGATCCAGCGCCGACTCTCTGCTGATCCGGCCGGCCGCTCCAAGACAAAATACTTTCATGTTTCATTACCTCCGTATTTATGTGTTTTTTTCATTTTGTAAACGCAGATTTCATAGATTCCCCTGACCGCCACATTGATCAGAAGAATCAATAAACTCATGGCCGCCGCCTGGGCGATGTCTCCCGCCTCCTCCATATGAGTAATGGCAATGGACGCCACCTTGAACCGGGCGCTGTACAGGAAGACGACCGCAGATACCGTCACCATAGAATTCATGAAGTAATACATGAAGATCTCCAGCACGGCCGGCAGCGACATGGGAACCACTACCTTGCAGAAGGTTTTCCACCCGGGTACTTTCAGACTCTCCGCCACATTTTCGTATTCTCTGTCCAGTTTCTTCAGCGCGCTGCTGGCTGTCACGAAGGGCACGGAATAAAAATGCACCATATTGGCCAGAACCAGGATGATCATGGTTCCGTACACGAAGTTAAGCGGATTGTTCTTCTGATTAAAGAAGAAGATAAAGCTTAACCCGATCACCATGCCCGGAAGCGCCAGCGGCAGACTGGATAAGATTCGTCCTGCATTTTTCAGTACCGGAAAGCATTTTCCCCGTTCAATAAAATAAGCATAGACAAACACAAACACCGTTCCGCAGATTGCGGTGACAATGCTCATTTTCAGAGAATTCATATAACTCTGTATCCCTCCCGTGGAGGGGTTGAAATTAAAATTCTCCAGCGTGAACCCCATATCATAGGGATAATATTTTGTAAAAGCCCCCATAACCAGCACGCCGACGATGCAGAGCAGACACAGGGCAATTCCGCCGCAGATCACATAAAAGGCTCCGTCCCTTGCTTTACTGGTTTTGATCTTCAAAGGCTGCGCCTTTGAGCTGATCCCGTCATTGTTTTTTCTGGTGGTGATCCGATCCACGCCGAAACTCAGCACTGCCGGTATCAGCAGCAGCGTTCCCACTACGGCTCCCATATTCATGTCAAACTGACCGGCCACCTGCTCGTAAATATCTGTCGCCAGAACATTGTAGCTTCCGCCCAGCACCTTAGGCGCTCCGAAATCAGTAAACGCCAGAGTGAAGCAGACAAACAGACTGTTGATCAACGTATACCGCACCGATGGAATGGTGATATGGCTGAATTTTTTCAGTGAGCTGCAGCCCATACTCTCCGCCGCCTCATACAACCGGCCGTCCGCATAGTTCAGCGCGATCAGGAACATCAGAAAAGACTGCGGGAAGGTATAGATGATTTCCGACAGAATGATGCCCGTCCTGCCGTACAGGCCGATATCCCAGCCCAGCCCCGTGATCACTCCCTGTTTTCCGAACAGATACACCAGCCCCAGTCCGTGAACCACGGTGGGCAAGAAGATCGGGATCATGGCCACATACCGGAAAAACGTTTTCCCTTTAATATTGGTTCTGGTCAGACCGTACGCATAAAGAAATCCCAACAAGGTGCCGAACACAGCAGCCGCACAGGAGACGGTCAGGGTATTGGTCACTGACACAGAAAGGGAGGGCGTGGAAAAGTACTCGATATAATTTCCCAGACCGGCAAACTCTCCCGCAGAATCCAGGAACGCCTTGGAAAACAGGGAAAACAACGGACAGATTAAGATGATCACGAACACCAGCGTCATCACGGCGATGGTGATATCCGCCGGGCGCAGCCGTATGCTTTTATGCCTGCTTTTCATAAAGAATTCCTTTCCGGCATCTGCGCATCGGGATAGCAGATAATGCCTGATTTTGGAATGTTAAAATATACCTGATCCTGCTCATCCAGCACCAGACTGCCTGCCCGGGCCGAGTCGATATCAGCGCAGATGGTTTCTTTCGTATCTTCCAGTTTCCCGTAAACCCGGGTCAGCGCTCCGCGAAACTCCACTTCTTCAATGACGCCTTTCCAGCTTTCCACTTCCCGCATCTTTCCGGTTTTGGTAATCTCGATAATCTCAGGCCGGACTCCGTATATTTTCTGATCCCTCCTGTAAAGGTTCATGGTTCCGATAAAGTTGGCCACGAACGCCGTCTTCGGTACATCATAGATTTCTTTGGGCTTTCCGATCTGCTCCACCACCGCATTGTTCATCACCACGATTTTATCTGCCATGGTCAGCGCTTCCTCCTGGTCATGGGTTACCATGATCGTGGTAATGCCCAGCCTTTTCTGAATTTTACAGATTTCCGAACGCAGTTTCACCCGCACCTTGGCATCCAGCGCTGAAAGGGGTTCGTCCAGCAGCAAAAAAGCAGGTTTCAGAGATATCGCTCTTGCAAGCGCCACTCTCTGCTGCTGTCCGCCGGACATCTGAGCGGGATATTTCTTTCTCTGATCATACAAATCCACCATCTCCAGCACTTCCTGGCATCGGTTTTTTCTTTCCTCCTTCGAAAGATTTTTCTGCTGATTCAGCCCGAACAGGATATTCTGCTCCACCGTCATATGCGGAAATAAAGCGTAGGACTGGAATACGATACCAAAATTTCTCTTGGAAGGCGGCAGAGACGTACAGTCTCTGCCGTCGATGATCACCTGTCCTTCATCCGCCGTCTCCAGGCCTGCAATAATCCGCAGCAAAGTGGTTTTTCCGCAGCCGGAGGGGCCCAGGATACTCACCAGCTCCCCTTTTTCGATATCAATGCTGACATTTTTCAGAGCGGTATGAGTATCAAAGTGTTTCACAATATTTCTCACTGATAAAAATGCCATTTCAGATCCCCTCTCTTATGATTCCGCTTCTGACTTGCCGTCATATTTCTCCATCCACTGATTTAAAATGTCTTCTCTGTTTTTTGCTGCCCAGGAGAAATCATTTTCGATCAGCTGATCCAGCGGATTTCCTTCGTATCCTTCATATTCTCCGGTATTTTCCACCGTAACAATGGGGTAATTCTCTCTGTACAGATCCATGGCGTCATCGGAAATAGCCCAATCCAGGAAGGTATAGGCAGCCGGATTGATCTCATCCTTCGCCATCAGAGCGTTGGCTTCCAGATCCCACCCGGAACCTTCTTCCGGAAATACCACTTCCACCGGAGCCCCTTTCTCTTTCTGGCTAAGGCCCGCATATCCAAAACTGATTCCCACGGCACACTCTCCGGAAGCTGCCATTTTAGCAGGCTTGGAGCCGGAATGTACATACTGGGCAACGTTTTCATGCAGCTGATCCAGGTAATTCCATCCTTCCTCCGTGTCCTTACCCTTCAGCTGCAAAACAGCAGATACCGTCAAAAATCCGGTTCCGGAAGAATTGGGATTGGACATAACGATATGCCCTTTCAGACGGGGATCCAGCAGGTCTTCATAGGAAGTAATCTCGTCCGCCGTCATGCCCAGCTTTTCCAGCTCTGCCGTATTCACCACAAAAGCTGTTTCCCAGGCGTCGATTCCCACCCAGGTGGGTACTTCTTTATCTGATTTAAACTGCGCAAGGATCCGGTCGCATCCTTCCGGTTCATAGGGCTGCAGCGCATCCATATCATCCAGAACCATCATGGAGGAAGCCGCCGTACCCCAGACCACGTCCGCCTGCGGGTTATCCTTCTCCGCAATCAGTTTCGCCGTGATAATTCCGGTGGACTCGCGGACGACATTTACTTTGATATCCGGATAGGTTTCATTGAATTTTGCCAAATAATCGGTCACCTGCTCGTCTTCCAGGGCTGTATAAACCGTAATCTCCCCGGCATCCGCCTTGTCCCCCTCTGCATCGGCGGTATTTCCTTCTCCGGAGCCGCCGCATCCGGTCAGCGCCGCCAGCGCTGCTGCTGCCAGTAATGCCGCACATAATTTTTTCTTCATAATCTTTCCATAATCTCCTTTTTTCTTTTCCGTTTTCTGCGTGATTTCCCACGCCGCAGATTCACTATAAAAAATTTTTTCCGCAAAAAAAATCACAGGAAGGTAAATTCTTTTTCAAAATTTTACACTTCCTGTGATTTTTGCCATGTAGTTTTCCTACATATTATTATATTGTATCTTCTTTTCCGTATACCAGATCCTGGATATTATTCCAGTTTTTATTCACCCGATCCGCATAATAATCATAATCCGTCAGGAACACGCCCAGATACAGCATATCCACCAAAGAGATCTGGGCGCTCCTGGAAAAGATTGCATTGCCGTACATATACTGCTCGTTTCCCGTGCACAAAATGATATCCGCATATTTATTGATCAGCGACTGCTCAAAATTGGTGATGGAAATCGTCAGCGCCCCGGCTTCCTTTGCGCGCTTTAAGGCCGATACCGTATGTTTGGACTGCCCCGTATGGGAAATGCCGATAGCCACGTCTCGTTTCGTCAGATTCCTGGCGTTGACCATCTGCATGTACCCGTCTTTGTTGAAATACACCTGTTTTCCGATATAAGCCATCTTGGCAGTAAAGTCCTCCGCCGTGCAGGAAGAATTCTCTACTGCATAGACCGAAATATTGTCCGCCTGAGCCAGTGCATTCACCGCCCGTACGTATTCGTAAGTAGATACCGCCTGTAGCATTTCCTCCAGATGACGCATGTTGGTCAAAATGACTTTAGCCGGAATTTCCACCAGCTTATCCTCCCGTTTTATCGGATAATCCAGAATACGCTCTTCTTTAGATGCGTCGGTTTTCGCATATTCTTCCAGCACACGGTTTTTCAGTTCCCGATATCCTTTCAGCCCCATTGCCCTGGCAAACCGGATCACGGTGGGCTGACTGACGCCTGCCTCCCTGGCAAATTCATCGATGGACCAATTTGTCATATCCCGTCCTTTTTCCAGTATGATATCAGCCGTCTTCTGCTCGGAAGGTCTTAATTCTTTGTATTTTGAACGAACCGCAAATAAAAAACTCTCCTGTCCCATGTTTTCTCCCTGTAGATTTTCTACCCTTTTTTCTTTTTTCTTACCGAATGCTTCCTCTTGGCTGACGCTGCAGCAGATTTTCTCAGAACGATTTTTTCGCATCCATTTTTTATTTTACACAAAATCCAGGCAAAAAACATGTAATCCAGGTAAAATCTACCTCAAATGTATGATTTCTCCCTTTTATTCCCGGCAGATCTGCAGGACTTTTTCAAATTTCATCGGCCCTCCGAAAAGATCCAGCGCGCTGCCCACCGTCACGTCGATCCGGTTTTCCCCTGCGTCCCGCAGCCGGTAAAGATCCTCATAGGAACCCACTCCGCCGGCATAGGTGATGGGATTCGTCCTGTGCTGCGCCAGAATCCGGATCAGTTTTGTATCCACACCGGAAGATTTCCCCTCCACATCCACCGCGTGGACGAGAAACTCATCACACTGTCCGGACAGTTCATCCAAAATTGACGGTGTAACCGTCACATCAGTAAATTTCTGCCAGCGATCCGTCACAATATAATAGTCGCCGTCCCGCCTGCGGCAGCTTAGATCCAGAACCAGACGTTCCTTTCCCACCGCTTTTACCATGTTCCGCAGATTTTCCCTGGAGATTTCCCCATCCCGGAAGACGTAAGACGTGACGATCACATGACTGGCTCCCGCTTTCAGAAATTCCTCTGCATTATCCGGCCGGATACCTCCTCCCGCCTGCAGTCCTCCCGGATACGCGCCCAGGGCTGACAGCGCCTGCTCTTTCGTCTTGTCATAACCTGCAGACCCATCCGCGTTCAGCAGAATCACATGGCCTCCGCGGATTCCCTGCCCTTTGTACAGTTTTGCGTAAAAAACGCTGTCCTGCTCCGACACGAAATTCTCTTTTGCTCGTCCGTCCGCATCCTGCAGACTTCCTCCCACAATCTGTTTTACTTTTCCATTATGTATATCGATACATGGCCGAAACCGCATAATTCCCTCCCGCTGTTCAGAAAAAAAGGCCGCCACTGTCTTTTTCTGACAATGGCAGCCTTTCTTTTGGTTTTGTTTACGGATTATCGCTGGCTGCTCTTTCTTCCTCCTGCGCCGCTTCCCGGTCAGCGTCCGCCTGGTTTTCATCCTCTTCCCGGACTGTATCGCGCCCGTCATCGGCCGCGTCCTCTCCCAGGTCTTCCACGCCCTCTCCCAGATCCTCGATTCCTTCACCGGCATCCTCGATGATATTGTTGTCATCCTCCGGAACGTCTTTATCTTCTTCTCCGTCGGTGACGTCATTTACATTGCTGTCATCGGTGTTGTCATTGCGGTCTTCATCCGTATTTTCCTGCTCGTTGTTGGTATTGTTATCCGTTGCGGCGTCATCGCCGCAGCCTGCCATGAAACATACCGCAGCAGTCAGCATCAGTCCCAGCATCCACTTTTTCCAAGCTCTCATAACATCGTCTCCTTTTCACTTTTCAGATTTCGATGCTATTAATATTCTCGGATCTGCCGGAATTTATACAAAAATATGTCAGTTTTTATGCATCGGCGATGACGTCGCTCATATCGTAACGTCCCGCGCCTTTGCCTTTCAGAAACTTCGCTGCCTGTACGGCGCCCTTGCCAAAGACTGCCTTGGAATAAGCCGTGTGCTTGAATTCGATTACTTCGTCCGGTCCGGCGAAAATCACCTCGTGATCTCCGACGATGGTTCCGCCGCGCACAGCAGAGATACCGATCTCCAGATCTTCTCTCTTTTTGCGTTCCTGACTCCTGTCAAATTTATATTCATACTGATTTCCCATGGCCTCATTGAGGCTGTCCGCCAGCGCCAGCGCTGTTCCGCTGGGTGCGTCCACTTTCAGTCTGTGATGCCGTTCCACGATTTCCATATCGAATCCGGCCGGCGCCAGTACTCTGGCCGCATCTTTCAGAAGCTTCAGCAGCAGATTGATACCCATGGACATGTTGGCGGACTTCAGCACCGCCGTCTCTTTGGCCGCCTCTTCCACCTTCGCCAGCTGCTCTTCTGACAG